>ERZ1292640.3-Hain-H43-02um-R1-3-length-297188-cov-19_pt2 | contig 284671 bp, 219 predicted proteins | sample MGYA00564404_ERZ1292640 | MGnify/ENA primary metagenome ERZ1292640 (study PRJEB36523, sample SAMEA6512636) | groundwater metagenome | collected 2019-01-08 | study: AquaDiva: Metagenomics assemblies of 32 groundwater samples
GCGGGCTTGGTCCAAGGAAGATCCGCCCTTCGCCATACCCGATGAATCTTCCCTCATCCGTGACATATACAGCCGGCTCTGGCTCGGTAACTGGGGCACGAGCCCAACCTGCGGGTCCCGCGAACTCCTCTACCACCAAATCCCTCTGAAATTCATAGGCGTAGACTCTCCCGGTTCGCCTTCCCCACACCACGGCAGCACTGCTCCCCTGGCAATTGCTGAGCTGCATCCGGCTGACGCCGATCTTGACCTTGGCTGAGCAGACCGGTCCACTCTTGAGGGACCCAGTGTGTGCGACCGCCGCTGCGTATATCGTGCCGCCGGAGGTAATCCAAGCGATTCTGGAACTGTCGGGAGCCCAACCGGGACGACCGCGGACGCTTTCCTTTGTCACAACCGAAGCCACGCGACTGGAAGCCGGAGCATAGACATATAGCCCATAGTGCCCCGCGTTTACTAGAAGGTATCGCCCGTTGGGAGACCATTGCATCTGAAGGGGCACGAGGGAGAGCTTTGACGAAGGACTCCGCAGTTCGACGACGCTCCCGACCTCAATTCGCGAGTAGTCTGCCGCTTTGAATCTCAACGGAGGCAACGCTGCCCTGATCGAGGCCGGGACCAGCAGGAGCCCTGCAAGCCCTACGACGGTCATGCTCCTCATCGCGATTCGTTCATGATACTTCCGGGCCAACGACGAGCCGCCGCGAGGTGGAACGGCTGTCACCATCTGTCCCCGGGCCCTATCTGAAAGCGTCTTCATAGAGCACCATCTCCTCCTTGGGGAACCCAGGTCTTCTGAGCGAGGTGACAGTTATGCAGCCGTCGTCAAGCGCGGTGATCCTCTTGACCAGCACGAAGCGGCCCCGGGCGTCGATCTCCTTGACCTTCTTCGCGCGAGCGTCAACATCAAAGAGAACGAAGCCCAGTATGGAACCGTTCTTCCCCTTCTCAAACCTCTTGTACATGAACGCACCGTAACGACCAGAAGGACTCAGAACAAGATGCTCGGCACATTGGTATGTGCCCAATCGGAGCAGGACTCGCCCAGACTGGCTGCGTACGTGCGGCATATGAGGGAAGTACTCCGGGTCAGAATGGTTTCTTGGCCAGTCGCCCTCAACGACCAGAATCCTCTTCCCATCGTCGGAGAGTGCGATGTCACCGGACGGGTTGAACACGCGGTCGGAAATCTTCCATAGATCGCGCCCTTCCGCATCCACATAGCGGACCTCGTTCGGCAGCGACTTGACCGCGTCGGTCTCGGGCGGCGTGCTTTCATCGTACTCAAAGGAATCCTCGTACACGACGGCATACGCACCCGACTTGGCCACCTTGGCATTGACAGATCCCTTCCTAGTCACCTGCATGTTGTTCTCGGTCCTGATCTCCTCGAACACGCCCAGGCGTATGGTCTTGATAACGCTCCCGTCATTCCGAACGAACTGCATCACTGGCTTCGACCCAGCTTCCAGTGCGAGGACGATCCTGCTCCGAGGGCGCATCGAGTCCAACGCGTCTGCCCCCTCAGCCCATCCCACAGACTGCGATAGAAGTGCTGCAAGGCAGACACCCGGAAGCGCGCGCAGCAGAAGACGCGCCCCCGGGCCGCATCCAGCGGACAGCCGAGAGGATCGGGCCAACGACGAGCCGCCGCGATCTGAGATTTCATGCCTCAGCGGGGAATGCGGCCGCACTTCACTCTTCTCCCGCGCGCATCTCGACAGAGACAACGTAGAGGCCAGCACTGTCACCAATGATGACGCTCTTCCCGTCCGGGGACCACTCGCCTCCCCAGAAACAGGAATCCATGAGCCTATTGATCCCCAATGGCGTCGCCTTCTTGAGTTTGTACGGGGGCCCACTCTCCCCCGGACCGAACACCCTGCGGACACTGGAATCCGAGTCGTAGATGATGAAGTCCTTCAGGCAGTTCGGGTCTTCATCTACAGGGCGTTGCGTGGACCGGTCCAGCACGAACCGTCCTCCCGGCGCCAGGCCGCAACACCCCGGGGAGTCCGAGCAATGCATCTGCCCCTCACCCCAGTCAGCCCAACAGACAGGGTCGCTTCCATCCAGATTGCACTCGAACACCACGTATTGGTCCAATGGCCAGCCAAGGCGCTTCGGGTAGAACACCCGTTCGCCATAGAGAATCCTTGGCTGGACCTTGCTCCACAGGATCTTCGTCCATGCCCCTCGATCACCGACGAACTGGATAACCCGACCATCGTCCCGGATGTCCCGATCCAGCCTTGTCGCTCCCTCTTCATTCCGCACGACCACCCACCCATCTTGGAAACTCACTGAAGCCTCCGCCGAAGCGGCATGACCGCGCAGCACCAAATCTGACGGCAAGGGGAAGACCCTCGGGACAACGCTGTCCCTTGGCACATAACACAGGAGAGTCCGGGTGCGCCTGCCCCAGATGACCCGGGATTCCCGGTGGTCGGGCTCATCGCCACCAGACTCACCTTTGACGTGCCCGACCTGCCACTTCCGTATGGCCCGCACTCGGTTCCCTTTCCTCTCCAGCTGGACAATGCGAAGGACCCCACATCTGTCTACATATGCGAGATTCCTGCTGTCCGCCGACCAAGCCGGCATACACAACTCGTCCCACAACCCGTCCACCACCTGTGCAAACGCGCCACCAGTGGCCTCAGCAACCCAGATGCCTGTCCAATTGCATGCCACGATGAGGCTCGAGTCCGGCGACCACCGCGTCCGGGTGAACCTATGAGGCTCCTCCAGCGTTCGGACAGCACCTGCCTTCAATTGGCTGGTGGAGTTGACGAAGGCGAATGGCCGGCGGGCCGCCGCCAGCGGCATCTCCGCCAGACAGGACGCAGCCAGTAGCCAAGCAGTGGAAGCCGCGAGGAGGCCAGCGCAGGAGCGTTCAGATCGGGCCAACGACGAGCCGCCGCGATTCGGAAGCTTCGCACTCAAGATGCGCCCCTCCCTTTGCCTCGCGAGGACCGACCGGGAAGCCATCCCATTGCGCTGCACTACCTTCCCTTCTCCTGCATCTCTGGGTATTTCTTGACGAAATCATCGCTCGTCATCCGACTTACCAGATCCCCTGCAAAGGAAAACACCGCTACCCGACGGGGCGCCTTCGGCACGGTGAACTCATTGGTCTCCCACACGAACACTTTCCGCGACGTGCTCAAGATGCCGGTGGCGTACCCGTAGAGACCTTCAACACGCTTCTGGAATAGCAGTGAACCGCTCACCTGCATCAAAGTGAGCTCGTAGAACGCGCGCTTGCCAAGGTTTGCCAGTCGGCAGATGGCCAACAGCTTCCCATCACCTGAACGGACAAGAGTGCCATAGATGGGCGACTCCTCCCCCTCGGCATGGGCATCCGGTGCATCCCACCGAGAGAAGCTCTCACGCTTGGCCCGTTTGCCTTGTGCGGTGTAGATCTCGTACCGTCCGTGATTGAGTTGAAGAAGCATGAACCTGTCCCGATCGTCATCCAGCAGCACCTCATAGCCCGGCCCCACATCCTCAAGTTCACACGCCGTCTTCCCCGACATATCCAAAATCAACAGACCCTTGATTGAACCCTTCCGTCTTACTCGCTGTTCGTCAGTAAGGTAGTTTCTCTTAACGGCAACGTACTTCGCAGAAGCCACTACGCTATCCAAATCCCCCCACGCATGGATCGCAGTCCTTGGCGTCACCTCGCGCCTCGCCAACAGGTTTCCCTTGACGTCTACGAAGTAGAGCGCGCTGACATTCCTGGGGCGCATCACCCCGTCTTCCGGGAAACGAGCCATGGCCACATGGACCCGTCCATGGATCACCTTCTGCACCGCCTCGCCAGGCTGCAGGAACGGAGTGGCGGTCGTAACGGGATCCGCAGGCTGATCCGCGCAGGCGACTGAAATGGCCAGCATCAGGACTAGCACCGTCGCGTGCAGGCGCGTTCGGACGTTACCTGCCCCGTCCGATGGCCGCGGGCATCGGGCCAACGACGATCCGCCGAGAATCGCAACCTCATACTTCAACGCGCCCCCTCCCTAGTCGTAGGCCAAATAGTAGACCACGATGTCGCGTCCCCACACGGGAGCGCTTGCTCCCACCTTGCCACCATCAGGCACGAAAAGGCTCCGTCGAATGCGTTCCCGGCATTCACTCCACCTCTTGTCGACTTCATCCTGGCATTTTCTGTCAACACAGCCATCCGGATACTTCGGATATTGGGTACCGCCGCATGGGACCAGAGCCTTCTCGTCTCGCTGCCTCGTTGACTCTATGATTGACTTGATCCTAGAGAACGACCCGATAAGGGGCGCATACGCGGGATCCTTGCTGAGAACTTCGGCACCTCTGTACCTCTCCCAGCTCCAGACATCCTTTCCATCCACAGAAACCGTTATCCCGCTCTCCTGAAACTCTCTCCATGTCGCAAAGCGGCTCGCGATATATGCGAGCAGATCCTTGATGCCTACATTCGCCCCACACACAACGAACACCGTATCCACACCTGCCCCGTTAAAGACCGCAACAAAACGAGGCTTTACGCTGGATAGGGTTTCAACGGAGGCAAGAGGAATATGCAGGATAGGCAGGCCAATGCGCAATGCGAGAGCAGAATATCTTGATATGGATTCGACCTCCAGAGCGTCGATCTTTCGGTCGTCCTCTTTCACTGAGGCATACCTTGGAGAAGGATACTTGATCTTGCGTATGCGACCCATGAGGTACAGAGGCCTATATCGATGGGTACGGCCTTGGTCGAGCAAGCGGGCCAGAAGTTTCTCCTTGTCAGGCCCATCAGGATCATTCTTGGGCCACATGATGTAGCCCTTCTCGATCGAGCCGGCTTTCATCTTCACGGTCACACCAACCGTGCATACTGAAGTCTCGCCCTCGGTCCCCATGTAGCCCACACCACCTTCGTCATCGAAGGAAACGGCAGAGATAGGTAGCAAACCCGCAACGAGCAATACCGCCAATCCACCGAGCACCCTCTTACGCATCGTCTCGACTCCAGCTCTAGATATCATCGAGTCCGCCCCGCCGCACATTCCAAGCTGCCACCGAGTGGATCTGGTCCACGATGAGCCACCGCGTTCAATGTTGGACATGGTCATGTCTACCCCATGATACCGCCAGGGAGAACACCCAAACTTTTCATGCCAATTTCTTGCCAACTTTCCCGCCAACATATGCCAACATATACCCATAGACACCCAAACCCTTCTGACACCTGACACGTCGCATTTCGGAACGGGTGCGCATCGTCCCGTGAAGAAGACAGAACCCGCATGGATTTCCTTTCTCCATGCGGGTCTGCGAGCCCACTGGTAGTTATGCCTTGATCGAGTCTGCGAGCCTGTTCCGGGCCTCTTTGACACCCCTTCGAACTTTTAAGTTGGGTGTCCTCGGTTCGATCCCGAGCTGGCCCAGTCCTTGTCTCATTCTCCTGGAGAGTACTTGAGTACTTGGGATGCGTCCCCCGACACGACCTATGCGGCGGACGCGCCAAGAAGCCGATCCAGAGTACGCAGGCCCCACCGGCTCATGACCGGGTTCGTCTCGGCGTAGTACCAGACAAGACCCATTGCCTGCTGGAGCGCCCATGCCATCCCGCGGCGCCACTGAACGTCGCCGCACTGCAACTGTTGCCGCACTAGCTCCCTCCGCTCATGATCCAGCAGGTGCCACACCGACACCAGATCGAGCGCCGGATCGGCAGCGCCAAATCCGCCAGTATCGAGGACTCCGGCCAAGCGGGTCGCGGCGACCAGAACGTTCTGCGGGGTCAGGTCGCCGTGGCACATGACGTCCCGGTCCATTTCCGGAAGGACCCGCAGATCCTCCCACAGCGACCGCAATCTCACCACGTCGACCAGTCCCTCACTCTTCGCGAAGCATAGGCGCATCCACTCGTCGTGGTCCGGGAGATGCCCCCCGCGCCCTCCGCGCTCTCCACCAGCGAAGCGCCGCCCTCGAGTGTCGGCCGCGCGCAGACAAGCAAGCAGGTTCGCGAGGTCCCGAGCGAAGGCCGGGGAGCCTGCGGGATCTTCTACGATGGCGTCACGTCCGGGCAACCACGTCTGAACACACCAAGGCAGCGGATAGCCGTGCCCTGGCTCTCCCTGCGCGATCGGTCTAGGCGACGGAACAGGGGAAACGGCTCCGAACTCAAACGCTGCGCGGGCCTCTTCAGCCAACCATTCCCGGACTGCGCCCGAATCGCCCGAGTGGAGCGGAAGACGGACTGCCAGAGCATCGCCCACCCGGAAGATGGCATTCACTGTTCCTGCCGGTGCGACTTGGTGGATCGGCAGATTCGACCACTGCGGAAACTGGTCCGCAATGAGGTGCCGAACCAACTCGGCATCGACGTCGAGTTCGTCCTCGTGCATCTTCACGCCTGAGTCATCCCCGCAGCCACGCGCCCTGTCCGGTGGGATACCCCGCGGCTGGATCTCAATCCCGTCCTGGTCATCCTGGGCTCATGATGTCATCCGGACCGCGGAGCCGCAACGGCGGCGTTTCGTGTATCATCCTCTCGACATGACGACCAAGGAACGCGTCTTCTCCGCACTGGAAGGACGGCCCGCCGGCCCGACGCCGGTGACCTCCCCCTACGTGGGCCTGTTCCAGCTCGACCACTTCGGGGAATACACCGGGCGGCCCAACTGGCACTGGGCGCAGTGGATGAACGCCGGGCCGGCCGACTACCTCCGGGTCTTCCGCGAGATGCACCGGCAGACCCCGTTCGATATCCTCCAGCCGCACGGCGCCCCCTCGCACGGGGAACGGGAAAGCGTCGAGGTCGTGGAGAAGAACGGGAAGCCGTGGCGGCACGACAGGCGGAACGACTCGTGGACCTCGCTGGAGACGGTCAGCGGGCACGCCATGGACTTCGCCGCCAACGAGGAGCGGCACGTCCGCACGCGCGGGGACGCCGACCGGATGATGCGTCCGACCCCGGTCCGGCAGGCCCTGGAGTCCGGCCGGTACGACTACGTCCGGGCCGTCGTGGAGGGGATGGGCGCGGATCACTTCGTCCTGTCCGGCGGGGTCATCGGGACGCTGTTCTCCGTCCAGCCGTTCACCGGGGAGTCGGCCCTGCTGGAGATGATGGTCGAGGACCCGGGGCTCCTCGACTATATCGCCCGGAAAGCGCTGGCATCCTCGATCGAGGAGGTCAGGGCGCTCGCCGCCTGCGGGGGGCACGGCATCTTCGTGGACGAGTCGCTCGCCACCTCGGATGCCATCTCGCCCGCGCAGTACGAGCGGTTCTGCCTTCCCGTGACCCGCGCGCTCGTGGAGGAGATACACCGCCACGGCCACCAGGCCTTCGTCTACTACTTCGGCGGCGTCGCCGACCGGCTGGACCTCGTCGCCGCGACCGGGGCCGACGTCGTGGGCGTGGAGGCCAGCATGAAGGGCTACGTCAACGACCTCCCGGACATCGCGCGGAAGCTCGGGAACAGGGTCGCCGTGCTGGGGAACGTGGATCCGCTGGGCACGCTCGAACAGGGGACCGGTTCGGAGCTGGAAGCCGAGGTACGGCGGCAGGCGGGGGCCCGGGAGTTCGCCCGCGGGTACCTCGCTTCGACGGGGAGCCCGATCACGCCCCGGACCACGCTGGGCCGGGTCAGGGAGTTCCTGGAGGTCGCAGCGAAGTACTGAGCCGGCGCCGTCAGTACCGGGCTTCGACCACGACCCTTCCGCGCGACCCCGTGAGGTCCACGTCACCGCGGACCGGGTCGGCGGGCCGGCGCCTACTGCCGTTCACCACGGCGTATTTCATCCTCTTCCCTTCAGGATGGCGGAACCGGGCCAGCAGGCGCGGGGGGGCCAGTTCCAGGTCCAGGTTCGCCACCAGCCGGATGGCGCCCTGCGCCGACCGGGACGTCCACCGCGCATCGACCCGGCCGAACCGGGTGGCGACCCCGGTGACGGCGGGCTCCCGGCCGTCGGCGAGCCAGACGCGCGGGAGCGCCCGCCCGAGGTGCAGGAGGTCCCGGGTGCCGTAGACGTACATGTAGCGGAGCCACATGACCGCGTTGGCCTCGTCGCTCGTCTTGAACTGGGCGTTGTTCGAGAACCCGAGCTCCGGGAGGGGGTGCTCGCACATCGCGTTGATCTCCTCCCGGTAGCAGGAGGCCCAGGCGTTCATGAACATCCAGATATAGACTTCGGGTTCGTCCCGGTCGAGGTGCGGCATGAGGCCCGCCAACAGGTTCGGCTGGATGGAGAAGCCGCCCCGGTTGAAGAGGTTGAGGCCGTGGTCCACGAGCCGGTAGCCGTAGGGAGGCTCGTGGTAGCGGTTGTCCTGGTAATCCTCGAGAATCCAGTCCGCCTCCCTCGACCGGGATCCGTAGAGGCCGGAGATCAGGAGGTAGACCGACCCCTCCAGGACCTCGCGTATCCAGCCGGTGTCGCGGCCCCGGACGTAGAGCCGGCTCGGGTAGGTCGGCACCCAGCGGCCGTCCTTCAACCGGACCAGCGGGGCCCGCCGCCGCATCCCGTCGAACCCGCGCTTCAGGTCGTCGCGGTACGCCTCGGCCTCGCGCCGAAGCCGGGCCGCCTCGGGATGGCCGATTGTGCCGAGGACCTCGGCGGCGGCGTCGCAGCCGCGCCATGTGAGCGAGTTGGTGGAGAGCCAGTAGTGGAAGTCGGTCACGTCCTCGAGGCTTCCCGCCGGGAGGAAGCCGCGCTCCCACCCCCGCGAATGCGGGAGCCCCGGCATGGTGTTGCGCCGCTGCCGGAACACCCAGTCCGCGCCCTGGACCATCGACTCCGCGACCCCGGCCAGCCACCGGCGGTCCCGGGTCAGGAGATAGTGCTGGGCGAGACACCAGAGCACCCACCCGTGGTGCTGGTTGTAGTCCCCGCACTCGAATCCCCCCGCCCCGAAGTACATCCCGCGGTGGTCGGTGAAGTTGCCCGGCTGGGGGACGGTTCCCTGGTAGCGGACCCAGACCGCGAGCCGCTTCGCGGCCTCCTCGTGGAGTCCCCGCTGGTCCAGCTCCTGAACGATCATGCAGGCCTCGTTGGAGTAGTTGCCGTAGGTCGAGGAGCCCACCGAGGTGTTGACCAGGGCGGGGTCGCGCGGCATCGCGATGTCGGTCACCTGCACGTGCACGAGGTGCGAATCGTGGAGCTCGCCGAAGGGGGGCTCCGGGCACTCGAGCCGGGCGCCTTTGGCCACCTCGGCCCGCCAGAAGGCCGCGACCTCGCGGCGGCACCGGCCGAAGTCGAGGCGTTGCAGGGCGGCGGCCCCGCCGTCGGGGGCCGGCGCCACGTAGGGAACCTGCAGGATGACCTCGCAGGTCGCACCCGGCGCGAGCAGCCGGGCGAAGACCGCGCCGCCGCCGGCCGCTGCGGCCTTCATCGTTCCCGTGAACGCGAACCGGAGCACCTCCCGGCCCTCGAACCGGCTCCAGGCCCGCCCTACGGCGAGGCGCAGGCCGTCCATCCCGGCCGCCGGGACCCCGTAGGGGTCCAGGGATTCCCCGTAACGCCACGAGTCCTGGGAGTAGCGGACCCGGAGCCCGGCCTGCCGGGGCGAGTCGCCGGCGTTGCGGAAGGTGAATCGCATGAGGGCGGCGGTGTCCTCGTCCCCGGCCGGCTCCCCCGCCCGGATGCTCCGCATGACGGGGACGCAGAGAGACTCCTGCCTCAGCTCCATCCCGTCCTTCCTCATCTCGATCGTGTAGACGGGAACCGGCGGGGGGTCGGGGCGGCGGCCCGTGCAGGTCCAGGTTTCCAGCCCGAAGAAGAGCCGGGCGTTGCCCCGGCAGAGGAACCGGTCCGTGTCCCGGCCCTCGAACGCGGGCGGCCGGTCCTTGCGCTGGATGACGCCGACCACGTTGCGGCGGTGCAGGACGAGGTCGCCGTTGGGCTCCAGCCAGAACCGCTGGCGGGCGTGCTTGCATCCCAGGTTGTAGTTGACCGGGTGGGCCCGGGGCTGGCCGCCCCGGGCATGGTCGTACGTGTGCTCGGGGCGGGACTTGACCTCGGCGAGGACGGTCCGGGTCCCCCGGTTCCGCGCGCGGTAGGCGGCGAACCCGCCCTCCCATGACGCCGGGGAGATGAAGACGCCGTGCTCCGCGCTCCATGCCGGCCCCCGGCGCTCCATGTCGACGAGCCCGACGGTGAACTCCTCCCCGCCGAAAGCCAGGGTCAGGTGCCCCTCGTCGTGGCAGTAGCGGCTGTCCGGGTTCATGTGCCGGATCTCGACCTCGAAGACGCGCCCGGGCCGCCCGGGCACGGCCCCCACGACGGCGTTGTACCCGGAGATGCGGACCGGTCCCCGGGGGGTCTTCTTCCCCGCGTCCAGCTCGACCCGGAGGCGGGTTTCCGCCGGTTCGGAAGCCGTGAAGACCCGGACCCGCGCGATGGAGGCGGGGTCGGCGCCGTCCAGCCGGAACCCGAGTGTGCGGCGGAAGCCCACGTCGTACCCGGCGACCTCTTTCCCGAACTCCGCCGAGAGTCCCCGGAAGGCCAGGGTCGCCGCGCGCCCGGCCCGCTTCGTCGAGATGGCGCCCTGGCGCCAGGCGCAGTTGAACTGGTCGTCCACGGCGCTCCACCCGAAATACCCCGGCCGCTCCAGGTCGGGCAGGAGTTCGAGCCGCACCCGGGGCCAGGTCCTCTGCATATAGGACAGGCCGATACCGGCGGGAACCGGGCCGCGGAATGCGGCCTCCACCGCGACGATGTCGCGCGCCTCCTCGAACCGGGTCTCGCCGGGTGCGCAACCGGGCAGTGCGAAGGGCGCGATGTCGAACCGGGGGCCCCTGCTCATCGAGGCATCATAGCAGGGGGCCCTTCCCCCGCCGGGGACGGAGCAGGGCCATCGACCCCGCTCCGGGGGGACCGTGTTTGTATCATGAGTGCATGTCCACTGAGGAGTTCTGGACCTACTTCCACGAGATCTACGAGGACATACCCCGCCAGGGGCCCGGCGACCGTGAGAGCACCGAGCGGGCGCTGGCGCTGCTCCCGCCCCTGAGCCCCGGGCAGCGTATCCTCGACATCGGGTGCGGCTCGGGCGCCCAGACCATCGACCTGGCGCGGGCGACCGGAGCTCAGATTGTCGCCGTGGACAACCACCCACCGTTCGTCACGCAACTCGCCGGGCGCGCCGCCGGGGAGGGCCTGGGGAAGCGGATCGCGGCGCAGGTCGGAGACATGAACAATCTGGGAATGCCCGACGCGTCGTTCGACGCCATCTGGTGCGAGGGGGCCATCTTCATCATCGGCTTCGCCAAGGGGCTTGCGGCGTGGCGCCACCTGCTCGTCCCGGGAGGGCACATGGTCGTCTCCGAGTTCTGCTGGCTCCGCCCGGATCCGCCGGCCGAGTACCGGGAGCTGTTTATCGACGAGAACTCGGACGCCGCCGACGTCGAGGCCAGGCGGAAGGCCGTCACCTCAAGCGGCTACCGGCTCCTGGGCGACTTCGTCCTGCCTGACCGGGGTTGGTGGGAGAACTACTACATCCCGCTCGGCCAGGCCCTCGAGCGCTTCCGCGAACGACACGCCGGCAACCGCGAGGCCCTGGATGTCGCGGACCGGAGCCAGCGCGAGATCGACCTCTACCGCAAGCACACCGGCGTCTTCGGCTACGTCTTTTTCGTCATGCAGAAGGACGAAAGCGGCGGGTAGCCAAACATGCCGGTTGTATGGTTGCCTGTCATCCCTCTCCTATCTCGCAGGAAGGATCGGCCCGGCCGGCTGGTAGAATGGTCGTGATGGCAAGGATGACGGTTCACCTCGCTCACTCACGCTCGGAGGCGGTTGCGTTCGACCGGTGGTTCTGGCGCAGGGCCGGCTCCGGTGCACGCTTCACGGCAGCCTGGTCCTTGGTTCTCGACTGGCTCAGGGCGAACAGGGCACATGGACGCCAACAGAGACTTCGAAGAACTCTTCAGATCGTTAAACGCCCATAGGATCAAGTACCTGGTAGTCGGCGCCTATGCCGTCATGCACTACTCTGTCCCAAGGTTCACGCGGGACATCGATATCTGGATCCCGCCGGAACTGAATGACCCCCGGAAGACGCACCGGGCGCTGACCGCTTTCGGGGCGCCAATGAAAGACGTCCGCCCGGAGGACCTGACCGACAAGAACAACATCCTCCAGATCGGCGTGGAACCCATCCGTATCGACATCCTCACGAGCATCGAGGGACTGTCGCCGGAGCGCGCATGGCGCACCAGGGCGCAGGGCCGCTACGGGAAGGCCAGGATCGCAATACTGGGCCTCAGTGAACTCATAATGACCAAGCGCGCGGCCGGTCGGCCCCAAGACAAGCTGGATCTCGCAATGCTGGCCAAGCGGCCCCCCGCCCGGAGACCCGGCCGTAAGTACTGAGCTCCGGCCTCCGCAGTTGCGTTCCATCTTCCTCTGGCTTCATGCGCCCCCCTGTCCTGCGAGTCGGGTGTCCGCGGCTGGTCCCGATGTTGTTCATTGCCCCCAGCCGCCGGTTCAGATCCCGAGCTGGCCCAGGACTTCTCCCATGCAGAGCCGAGCAACCTGATTGCCTGGGCACGTTCCCTCCCGATGGGTCGGGCCCCTTGGCCCGCGGTCAGCCCCGGATTCGCGTGATCCTCACTCCAAGAATCAGGGACAATGGACTTTGGTGTACCATCATCCGGAAGGAGGAGCTCATATGATTATCTCCCGTGACCTGTGTTTCCCGACGACATGTACGGCTTCCCTGCTGACCGCCGGGCTGGCGTGCGGGCAGTTCATTGATGCCTCCCCCGACCGGGTGAAGACCCCGCTCAACGCCGGGATGAAGCGGATCGGCACGATCACTCCGCGCAGTACCCGGGAGATCAAATCGTCGAGAATCACCGTCGGCTGTGAGACCCTGGACCGGGACTACACCGTTTTCAGCGCCTACAAGGACTACCTGCCGCCACTGGGCGTGAAGAAGATCCGGGTGCAGGCGGGCTGGGCGAAGACCGAGCAGGCCAGGGGCGTGTACGACTGGAAATGGCTGGATGAGGTGATCGATTACGCGCTGGCCAACGGTCTGGAGCCGTGGCTGGAAACATCCTACGGCAACCCGGTTTACGCGGGGGGCGGCGGGAACAACCTGCTCAACAGCCTGATGACCTCGCCGGAGGGATACGCGGCCTGGGACAGGTGGGTTGAGGCGATGGCCACCCGTTACCGGGGGAAGGTAAAGGAGTGGGAGGTCTGGAACGAACCCGACCACCCTCTCCAGAAGATCGAGCCCGAAACCATCGCCGAACTCAACATCCGTACCGCCATGATCATCAAGCGGATCTCGCCCGAGGCGCGGATAGCGGCCCTGGCGTTCGCCTCCAACAGCAACACCCCCTACCTGGACCGGTTCCTGAAGGTGATTTCCGACGCCGGGAAGCTGGACCTGTTCCAATGGGTCTCGTACCACAGCTACGATATGCGGCCGGAGGATTCGTACCCGGGCGTGGCCAGGCTGAAGGAGGTCATGGCCCGGTATTCGCCCCACCTGCTGTTGCGGCAGGGGGAAAACGGCGCGCCTTCCACCTACATCCCGAGTTTCGCGCTCAGCAAGTATTACTGGACCGAGTATACCCAGGCCAAGTACGACCTCCGGCGCCTGCTGGGCGACCTGGGCCGGGACATCGAGACCTCGGTGTTCACGATCATCGACATCCACTACGACTGGGGCAAGGATTCCGTGCTGAACAAGAAGGGGCTGATCGAGGCGGACGCAACCAAGGCCGCCATCCGGCCCAAGGTCGCGTACTACGCCGTCCAGAACCTGGCGGCGGTTTTCGACGACAGCCTCCGGCCCGTCCCGGGATTCGCCTGCGACCACGACGCCGGGGAATCCCTGTCGGTATTCGGATTCGGCAGGGCAGGCGAAAAGACGCGGGTGGTCGCGCTCTGGCTGGGCGGCCAGGTTCCCACGAACTCGTTCCAGACCACCCCCGTCAACATCACCGTCCCGGATGCCGGGTTCCGGAAACCCGTCTGGGTGGACCTCATGACCGGCGGGATACACCAGATCCCGGCCAACCGCTGGAGCAGGACGGGCGGCAAGTGTACTTTCACCGCCATCCCGGTCTACGACTCACCCGTCCTCATCGCCGACCGGGACATGGTCATGTAGAAGGGGTGGAGGGCCCGGACGCCCTATTCCTGGAGGGCGCCGAGATCGGGGGGGCCGTCGGACCGGAACGGCCGGCCTTCCAGGTCCAGGATCGGGCCGAAGGGCTCCCGCAGGCCGGCGCGGGAGGCCGGACTCCCCTCCTTCAGGTGGAAATCGGCTGTCGCCGGATCGGCGGAAGGCCTGACGAAGAGAGGATCGCCGACAAGGTCTCCCTCGCCCATCACCGGGGGCTGGTTGCCGCCGAGGTAGAGGTTGTGGGCATAGACGACGCGGGTGCATCGATCCGCGCCGTTGACGGGCTCGGGCTTCTCGCCCGCGCGCAGGTTCGCGACGGGAGCGACGAGGATGTTGTTGATGATGCGCACGTCATCGGCCTCCCCCGCGAAGATCTGCCCGTACTGGAGCTCCGGGGAGGCGCTGTTCATCCACGCGGTGTTGTTGACGATGTCCACATGGTCGGCCTTGTAGGCGTGGATGCCGGAGCCGCCGTTGTGGAAGCTGAGGTTGCCCTGGACGAGGGTGCGGCCCAGGTACCGGCCGGCGGGCCGGTCCTCCGTGCGCGCGTTGACGTCCAGGATGATGCCGTTGCCGTCGGAGACCCGGTCCAGCGCCTCCCATTTGAGGAAACACCGGTTTCCATTGGTGATGTTGTTCCGTACCAGGTGCTTGTAGTTACCCTCCGTCGCATCGAAGTTCGAGGCGCCGAGGATGGAGATGCCCGACCCCGCATAGATCATCCACCAGCAGTTGTTGCGCGAGACATTGTTCTCGATCGCCACCCAGTCGGATTCGAGGCAGGAGATACCGGCTCCGGAGTTGTATTCGACGAGATTCCCGGCGAAACGGAGGTGGTGGGGCGCGTTCCGCTCGTAGCGGCCCTCGACGCCGATGCCGTTCCCGTTGGTGCGGCCATCGGGCTTGTTGAGGGCCTCCGGGTACTTCCTGTCGGCGACGTCGGCGTTGCCGCGGATGTGCAATCCGCGCACCTCGATGTAGGCGACGGCCGGCCCGGTCGAGGGAGACGCCCGGCTGCCGTTCCCGATCCCGATGCAGTTCCAGGATTCGTTGAGCAGGAGGAGTTGGTGCCCTGGGTAGTTCTTCAGCGTGATCCAGGCCGCCGGCGTACCTCCCCGGCGGAACGACACCGAACTGCGCCCGGCGGGCCAGGTGCCCTCCATGAGCAGGATGATGTCGCCCGGCTGGGCGGCGTCGACGGCCTTCTGCGGCGTGGCCAGGGCCGCCTTTTCGGTGCGGCCATCAAGGCCGTCATCGCCCCCGGGACGGACATAGAACGCCGGACTGGCATAGTGGACGTTGTCGAGGCGCAGTTCGTGGCGCGTGGCCGGTGCCCACCCGCCCGCGCCGTCCAGCTCGAAGGTGAAGCCCACGAACGGGTCCGTGGGGCTGAAGGAGCCGCCGCCCACGGCCTCCATCGTGGCCAGGTCCAGGGCGTAGCGCTGGTAGAAGTCCGGCGCCGCGGGGTAGACCGGTGCTTCGAGGCCGCCGGTGCGCCGGCGCCGCGAATCGAACGACTCGATCCGGACCTTGACCGGATGCGCGGCCGACACGGACAGGTCGAAGGCGAGAGTCAGCTTGGCCCTGTTCGTCTCGGCATTCCGCAGGGCGAGCGGGCCACTGCCCAGGCCAGCCTTCCACGCCCCCCGGGCCTTTGCCGCCGATACCACGAGCAGGAGGCCGCCGGAACCCTCCCGGCCGCCGGCGGCGTCGATCGTGCCGGCACCCGCGGAGGGCTTCTGCGGCCAGGTGGCCGGGCCGTCGAAATCGAACGCGAGGAGGGTCCCGCCGTGCGCGGCCGGCGGTTGCGCTCCGGCGGACATGGCCGTCAGGGTTGACAGGCAGAGGCAGATGCAGGTCCGCGTCACGGTGTCACGGTCCACAACGAACGCTATTGAACCACCGGGCCTTCCACCCGGTCAATCACCGGCGGCAAGACCGTGATGGAACCGCGCCTGCGCCGGCAGGCTATGGGGTCAAGCCGACATACAAGGCGTCCGGGGGCAGACTGAGCGTGACCGCGCCCCCGGAACGCGCGAGCTTGAGCTCCCGGATCTTCATGCCGTTCATGTCCAGGACCACGGCGTGCCGGAGGGTGGCCGAGCGCAGGACGAGGGTGGCGTCCAGCCGCCCGACCTGCCAGGGGGCGTGGCCGACGGTCTCGATCTTCCTGCCGTGGTACGTCGTCTTGCCGTCGCCAGTCTGGTAGTCCGCGTCGCGCTCCTTCCAGCCGGTCGGTTGCTCGGTCGTCCCGAGCTGGACGAGGACCCGGGCCGACGTGGCGAGCGGGGCGCCATCCAGGGCGACGACCAGGACCGAGGCGTAGGCCGTGCGACAGGCCAGCGTCAGGTCCCGGGTCTTCAGCTTCCCGGCCTTCGCCAGGAATCCGCAGGCGCCCTGGGCGGCCGGGGCATCGAGGACGCAAACGCCCTTGCCGTGGTCCCACAGGAGCTCGCCCGTGTTCGAGCGGACGGTCTTCTTGCCGTGGTCGACGTACTTCGACAGGTCGGCGACCGCGGTCTTCGCGGGATCCCCGCCGTAGACGGCCTCGACCGGCCCCACGAGGAAGGCGAGCGGGTCGGCGCCCGTCCTGATATCGGACCGGACGGCCCCCAGCCCCTTGAACCGGCTGGGGTCGAAGCCCTGGTCCTCGGCGATCACGGGGTACGTTCGGGCCCAGATCTCCGCCAGAGGGCGTTCCTCGTGCACGACGGCCTCGCCGCGGCGGACCAGGCCCCGCCGGAAGAGCCAGGCCGCAGCCGGCCACTGGCCCAGCTCGACCGGCGTGCCGACATCCCACTTGCCCATCGCCCGGAACCAGTCCCGGGTATCGCCCGGCTGCTTGGGCTCCGCCCACTCGGGGTCGCCCTGCGCGAACCAGTAGTAGGCGTCGACACCGGAGAGCGACGTATACGCGGAGACGAGGAAGGCGCCCTCGGACTGGTACGGATTGGGCGGGACCCAGTGCGACTCCGTGACCAGGAGCGGGCGGCCCACGACCCGCTTGAGGTTCACGGGGCACGCGCGGGGATCCAGGAGGCAGGACCGGGGCGTGTAGTGGTCGCCGGGGTCGATGGCCCAGGCCGTTCGCTTCCCCTGGTGGTGCGTCTCGTCGTAATACCGGTTCACGGCGAGCACGTCGCAGGCCGTGTACGACCAGCGCTCCGCGTCCATGAGCCGGGTGTTGTCGGCCGTGGTCCAGTTCCCGGCGTTGATGAGCTGGCGGCAACCCAGCTCCTCGCGGTAGAAACGGGCCATGTCGCGGTTGAAGTCGTACATGGTCCGGGCGAGGAACTCGAGCTGGTCCGCCAGCCGCTTCGCCCGGCCCCCGGTCCGTTCCTGGGTCATCTCCCAGATATGCAGGAGCCCGGCCCGGCCCTCGGCGAACCGGTCCCCCTCGTCGGCCTCGCCCTCCCACGCGGCCTTCGCCTTGTCCAGCGACCCGTACTTGGCGACGAGGAAGTCCCCGTACAGCCGGCACAGCTTCTCGCGCTGTTTCCCCTTGATGTTGGCGACCGTCCAGAAGAGGAGGGAGTCCTCGTTCTGGATCTGGATGATCGCGACGGCGGGGTCCTTGGCCAGCGGCAGCCCAGTGTGCGGGTTCACGGGGGCGTAGAGCGCGCGGACCCAGGCCTTGTAGCCCTCCTGCAGCGTCTTGTCGAAGAAGAGGAGGCCGAGCGAGTCCTGGTCGTCGTCCCCCTCGATCCCCCACGCCTTGAGGCGCCCCTCCCGGCCCAGGGCCACCCCCCAATACGGGGAGATCGTGACGTAGATGCCCTCGGCCTTCATGGCCGCGACGAGCCGCCAGCAGCGTTCGACCTGGTCCTGGTCGGCATCGTCGAGCTTCGACGTCTTGCCCTTGGCGTACAACTGCTCGTGGAACCGGACCATGTTGACCCCGCGCTTGGCCAGCCAGCGGGCGTGGTGCTTGAGGGTCTCGAGGTCCATGTCGCCGCCCCCGTCGCCGATCGCCCAGAACCGCACCGGCGAGCCGTCGCCGAGGACGAACCCCAGGCCGTCGGGGGCGAGGCGGACGAACCCGGACTGGCCGGCCTGCGCCTCGTTCAGCGACCGGTGGTCGAAGAAGGCGTCGGAGGAGAACTCGTCCCGGACGGGATGGAAGTCCCACGTGCCCGCGGCCCGGGCGCCCGCGGCCGCCAGCGACCCGACCAGCAGGGACTTGAGTAGCATGACTGGATCATAACAGGAGTACGATGTGGACAGGATGACCGCCGGGGGACGATCGAACGCGGAGCCGTGGCGGGCCCAGTGGGCGTGGAGCCGGGATTGGGGCGGCCCCGGGCTCACGGTGCGGCTGTTCCGGTTGAGTTTCGTGACGGAGACGCCGGGCGACCGGATCACGGTCCACGTGTCGGCCGACAGCCGGTACCGGCTCTACCTCGACGGCGTGGCCGTGGGCCGCGGGCCGCTCAAGGGCGCGCTCGAGCACTACCACTACGAGACCTACGACCTCGGCCCGCTGGCCAAGGGCCCGCACGTGCTGGCGGCGGAGGTGCGCTGGTTCGGCATCCACTCGCCCGGGAGCGAGGTCCACGCGGCCACGCCCGGCTTCCTCGTGCAGGCGGAGGGCCGGCCGGACCTCGACACGCCCGGTCGGTGGCGAGTCCGCGCCGACCCCTCCGTCACGCCGGATACGACCCCGTACGCGAACGCGCTGGGGTTCCTCGGCCACCTGGATGTCGTGGACGCACGCCTAGCGGTCCGGGGGTGGGTCGAGTCCGGGTTCGACGACGGCGGCTGGGAGCCCGCCCTCGGGGTCGGCCACGCGGATGCCGGCCGGCCGTGGGGCGTGCTCCCGCTCCGCGACCTCCACCCCCGGGACGTCCCCCAGCTCAACGAGGAACCCCGCGAGTTCCGCGAATCGCCCTGCCCGAAGACGTTCGCGCCGGGGGAAGCGGGCGAGTTCATCCTCGACGCGGGCGCGTTGACCACCGGCTATCCCGTGCTCCGGTTCGACGGGGGACGGGACCGGGCGGTCACGTTGACGTACGGGGAGGCGGTCGTCATGCCGGGCGCCGAGCCGTGGGAGTCCCGGGAGAAGGGGATCCGCGACGACCTCGGGGGCGGGGTCATCGACGGCTACCGGGACACCGTGATCCTGCCCGGGGGCGCGTTCGTCTTCGAGCCCTTCCACTGGCGGACGTTCTGGTTCATCAGGGTCTCGGTGCCGGCCGGACCGGAACCCCTGACCGTCGCCGACGCCCGGTTCCGGTTCACGACGTACCCCCAGTGCCGCCTCGCGACCTTCGCCTGTTCCGATCCCGGACTCGAGCGGATGTGGGACGTGAGCTGGCGCACGTTCCAGAACTGCGCGCACGAGACCTACGAGGACTGCCCCTACTACGAGCAGTTCAACTACACAGCCGACAGCCGGATCCAGGCGCTCGGGAGCCTGGCGCTCGCCGGCGAAGCGGACCTGCCGAGGCGCACGATCCGGCTGTTCCGGGACTCCGCGGGGCCGGACGGGCTCGTGATGAGCCGGGTGCCCGCCAGGGACCGGCAGGTCATCCCCCACTTCGCCCTGCTCTGGATCCTGATGACCGAGGAGTTCTGGGTGTGGCGGGGCGCCCCGGAAGCCGGGTTCATCCGGTCGTGCCTGCACGCCGTGGACGGCGTGCTGTGGGCCTTCCGGGAACGGCTCCGCCCGGACGGGTTCGCCGGCGCCATGCCCGGCTGGACCATCCTCGGGCGCGGGACCGCGGGCTCGACGTACATGACCGCGCTGTTCACGAGGGCGCTGGACGCCGCCGTGCGGCTGCACCGGGAGTGCGGGGAGCCCGCGGACGCCGCGCGATGGGCGCCGCTGGCCGCCCGGACGCGGACGGCGCTGCGCCGCGCGTGGGACGGGGACGCGGGGCTCTTCCGCGACGATCCGGACACGGCCGGGACGTTCCGGCAGGACACGCAGGCGATGGCGATCCTGGCCGGCGCGGCCGCGGACGGGCGCGACCGGCGGATCCTGGCCAGGCTGACCTCCGATCCGGCCCTGTGGCCGGCGGAGTTCGTCGAAGCCTACGACGTCGCGCGGGCGCTCGAGCTCTCGGGCGGCTACGACGCCTTCTTCGGGCCCGTCCTCGACCCCTGGCGGACCATGCTGGGCGTCCGCCTGTCCACGTGGGCCGAGCACCGGGAGCGCACGCGGAGCGACTGCCACGCCTGGAGCGCGTGGATCGCGATCGACTTCGTGACGACCGTGCTCGGCGTCCGCCCGGCCGCCCCGGGGTTCGCCAGAATCCTGATCGCTCCGCACCCGGGCCCGCTCGCCTGGGCGCGCGGGAGCGTGCCGACTCCCGCCGGGCCGGTCGAGGTGGAGTGGCGGAAGGAGGCCGCCGGCGCGCTGTCGCTGTCCGCGAAGGCGCCCGCCGGGGTGCCCACGAGCGTCGTCCTCCCGGGTCGCGCCCCGCAGGACTTCCCCGCCGGCGGCGCCATCAGCATCCGAATCTAAGAACGCGGGTGCTGCTTGGTTGGCTTTGCCCACGAAGCCAATGATCGGCCAAAGAGCGTCCCTTCTCCTACTCGTCACCGTGGCCGACGGGCGCGTGCGAATCTACTCCCTGCGCCGTCGAGACCCAGACGAACAACCGCTCCTCAAGACCTACACTGGCCGCTGGACCTTTAGGCCTACCCCGGGGAGAGAGAGATAGAGAAGGCCGGTCGGGAGGCGAGACACTCTTTCGATCATGCGATTCTGGCGACTGCGGTCGGGGAACTGCATGATTGAAGAAGTGTCTCGCCTCTGTCATGCCCGCCGAGAACCACGGGTGCGCTATAATTTCGATTATGGGGATCACAATCCCGAAGGAACAGATCGCGGAACTCTGCCGCCGGCACCACATCCGCAGGCTGGCCCTGTTCGGGTCCGTCCTGCGCGACGATTTCACTCCTGAAAGTGACGTGGATGTCCTGGTGGAATTCGAACCTGATTGCACGCCGGGATTCGGATTCATCCGGGTAGAGGACGAACTGGCCGGCATCCTGGGCCGGAAAGTGGACCTGAACACCCCGAATTGCCTGAGCAAGTACTTCCGGGATTCGGTTCTTGCCTCCGCGGAGAACATCTTTGTCGCAACATGATCCGCTGATACCTCTTCGCCACATGCTGGACCATGGCCGGGAAGCGCTGGCCCATGTCCATGGGAAATCCAGGAAGGATTTCGAGGCTGACCGCCTGTGCCATCTGGCCGTTGTGCATCTGGTGGGGATTGTCGGCGAAGCGGCATCCCGCGTGCCCCCTGATGTTCAGTCCAGATATCCCGATATCCCCTGGCGCGAGATCGTGGGGACGCGGAACCGGCTTATCCACGGATACGACAACGTCGACAATGACCAGCTCTGGGAGATACTCGAGAAGGACCTCCCCGACCTCATACCCAAGCTCGAGAAATACCTCGGCTGAACGAACTACCTGCCGCACCGCCTTCACGATCGACTGCGAGAGGATGCGGACCCGCTTGATCAGCTCGTCCTCGTCGCGCCCGGGAAGAACCGGGACGTTCTTCGGATTCCCGGATTCGTCGGTCACCACCAGGAATGCGGGACATCCTTCGTGATCACCCGGGCGCATGGAGCACGTGCGGAGTTCTCTCGTGACTCGAGAACTCCTACGGATTCCCGGCCATGTCGCCCCGGGGCCGCGGACCGCTCATACCTTACGCTGGCGGCTTCCTCGCCAGGATCTTCAGGTGCCGGGCCACCTTGCGGTACTGGGCCCGGGTCAGGGTCTTCACCTCACGATTGAGATGCACGAGGAGCCTGTCCACCATGGATCCCGAGAGCGTGCTCTTGGACCAATAGCCTTGCACGTCGTCCTCCACTCCGTACTCGACGAGATGGCCGCATCCGATGAAGCTGTCGTAGTCCAAGAACGGGTACTCTTCCCTCAGGATATCCCCTACCGGGATATCGCCGAACTTCATATCGAGATCGAGGGGGCTACTTCCCTGAGCTCGTCAGCCTTGGCCCGGTTCTCCGGGTCCAGCATGTCCGCAAGGTCGATCTCCTCATTGTCGGACATCCGGGAAGCCCAGGTCTTGACATAGAAAGGCAGGGCGTCCGCTTCCAGCTTCAGCTCGGTGAATGACCGGCGCCGGCACCTCTCCCATGCGCTCGAAAGCGCCTCGATGTCGCTCTTCGACAGCAGGTCCAGTTTCGGGGCGCGGGTGACCTTGACCGACTTCCCGGCCTTGCAGATCGGGATCGTGCCCAGCTCCGCGATGTCGAGCGGTTCCTTCTTGATGATTTCGTAGGCATGGCGGGGAATGGGGCCGTGGGGCATGGCCAGATACACGTCGCCGTAGATCGTCCGGCCGTACTTGTTCAGGTGGTAGAGGTCGGCGAACAGGATCGTCTTCACCAGCGTGTAGAGATCGACGGTCCGCGTCCTGCTCCGGCATGCGATCCAGAGGATCACCTCCAGAGCCTTGCCTTGATTCAACTTGAAGTGGATGGTATTCGGCACGTCAACGCCTAGTCTATCGCACCCGGCGTCCCTCTTGCATCGGCCCACAGAAGGCGGCCAGAGCCCCTACCAAGAGGGAGAAGCCTCCCGTCTCCCGATCTCGAAGGCGGTCATCGAGCGGGGGGGGAAGACATGGGCGATCGCGCCCGCGGCGGACACGCGCGTCGACACGCCGGATTCGGTCTCGCGGACCTCGTCCCGTTCCGTGTTCATCGACGCCAGGCTCTCCCCGGTCACCGTCCACCGCCGCGCCGGCCCGGCGGGGAATCCGCGGATGGCGATCCGGGCCGGCACCGCATCACGGTGGTGCCGGTTGAACACGATCACATAGAGCGTCTTCCCGTCGGCCGCCAGGCTGGACGCCGCCGTGAGCGCCGGGTAGGCGGGCCACGTCTCGGGTCGCATGGCCTCGACCGCGAGATTCCGGACCTCGACGGTCCCGGTCGCCGGCGAACGGCCCGCCCGCAGCCGCCAGAGCAGGTACGCCCCCGGGCAGTCCGGCAGGGCCCGGAAGGTGCCCGCGAACCGCGTCCACCCGGCGGCCCGCTCGGCGCCCTCGACCGCGCTGCCGGAGTGCGTCGCCTCCCATCCCCGCCGGTCCACGAATCCCAGCCCCAGGTTCGCGGCCCCGAGATTCCCGGTCGACCGCGCTTCGAAGGAGACCCGGTACGCGTGGCCGGGCGGGGCTTCGACCCCGGCCAGGAACGGGAAGGACTCGCCGGTGAGCCCCTCCAGCACCGCCGCGAGCGTTCCGTCGGCGCGCACCTCGGTCCGCCATCCGGGCCCGCCGTCGGCCCGCAGGGACTGCCCCGCCAGCAGGTTCCCGCCCACGGCGGCCTCGGGCACGTGCCGGTCGCCGCGCGCCGGACCGACGAACCCCGGATACCCCTCGAACTCGACCCGCGGCGAGTCGACCTTCGTCTCGACCCACCGCGGCCCGAAGTGCTGGCCCCAGAGCCGGAAGCACCGGTACGCCGCCTGCTCGCGCCATGGGTTCGGCCCGCGCACCGATCCCCAGTACCCGTTGGCGAACTGCCAGTAGTTCGCCATCAGGACACCCGAGGCCGGATTCAGCATCACCCGCAGGAGATCGGCCGAGAACAGGGCGGCGCCGAGGCTGAACCGGTACGGGAGCGGCTTGTCCTGCACGAACATGGCGTTGTACTCCGTGATCGCCAGGGGGATCGACCGGCCGGTTTCCTTCCGGATCAGCCCGCGGTACCCGTCCAGCATCTCCTCGAACCGGTCCACGGACGCGACGGCCGCGCGCAGGGCGACATCCGGATCGCCCGGGAGCACGCCGTCCGGCGGCATGACGCCGACCGCGTAGGTATGGACGACCACGAAGTCCGCGTCCGCCCCCACCGCCTCGAGCACCGCCGCGTTCCAGGGATCGTCCGGCCCGGTCCCGGTCCCCATGAGCACCCCGAGCCTGATCCCGGGGTCCACGGAGCGCATCCGGACAGCGCAGGCATGGACCCAGGCCGAGTACTCCGCTGGCGTCCACTTCCGCGGCGGGTCCATCTCGTGGTTGCCGTGGTCCGATTCGTTGCCCAATTCGTAGCACCGGACCCCGAGAGGCTTGAGGTGACGGACCAGATCGGCGGCATCCTCCGGGGTGACGGAGTAGTCGCCGACGGTGAAAAGCGGTTCGGCCCCGGCGGCCCGGCAGAACGCGACGAACTCGTCGGGGCCGAAGGCGAACGAGGGCCGGGAGGCCGGCGGGCCGACGGCCTTCCGCCAGTCGTACCCGTGCACGAGGCATCCGCCCGGGAACCTCATCATCCCGGCCCGGATCCCGCGCGCCAGCCGGACCGCCTCCGGCACGGGCTCCCGGCGGACGGGGTCCCAGACGCCTCCGCCCGTCCGCGGCGTCTCGGTGTCGTGGGTCTTGCCGAAGATCCCGAAGGAGTCCCCGGCCTCGAGGTTGTGGCCGAGGACGAGCGGGCTGACCTCCCCCGTGACGCGGCCCGCCCGGACCTCGATGGAGGCGGGGGCGGCGTCCGCCGCCCGCGCCCCCGCGGCCGCGAGGGAACCGATCAGCAGAAGTTCCGGGAACATGCGCGCGCTATATGCCGGGGGCGCACAGCAGGCCGAAGAGGGCGGCGGCGGGGGCGGTGTTCTGGTGGATCGTGAACTCGCCGGTGAGCGGCGCGCACCGGTTGTCGAACCAGCGCTCGTTGCCCGGCCATTCGTCGATCGCCGGATGGACCGTGCTATACGGCCAGGCCGCGTCCCACGGCCCCTGCCCCAGGTCCTTCTCCTTGCGCCACGGACCGTAGGGAATGATGCCGGGGTGGAACGCCCCCCGACCGTTGTACCAGGCGTCCATGTGAAAGACGTGCACGGGATGGCGCGGCCCCAGCCCGGTCACCCAGGTCATGTTGAGCGCGTTGCCTCCGAGGAAGTAGTCGCACGTGGTGTACAGGACCGACAGGTAGCGCCGCGCCCGGGCCGGGTCCTCCTTCCCGGCCAGCGCGCGCCCGACGGCCACCTGGAGGATCCACGGCGTCGTCTGCTGGCCGATCAGCATCGGCATGGACCAATTGCCGCCCCACCGCAGGGCGCGCCGGTCCGCGACGTTCGCGATCTCGTCCGCCGTCGCCAGCAGGGCGGCGCGGATCCTCCCGCTCGCCGCCGCATCGGGCCGGACCTTCCCGCCGCCGAGGGCGTAGACGATCGGCCCGTACTGCCGGTCGTCCCACAGGAGGGTCGCCGGGGTGATGCCGGCGGTGTCGGCGATGAACCGCTTCTCGTAGTCCGGCCCGCCGGTGAGGCGGAACAGGGCCGCGGCGGCGTAGGCCCGCGGCTCCGCCAGGGACGGCTCCTTCTCCTCGTCGCCCCGCCGCGTGTGCTTCCCGGCCCAGGCCCAGGCCTCGACGGCCTCGTTCCGCCAGTCCACGCCCCCGGGGTCCTTGACGCCCGCCAGGGACAGGCACCAGGCCAGGTGCGCCGCGACGCCGGCATACCGGTACGTGGACCACGGATCCTCCCCGGACGCGGCCCACGTGCGGTCGACGTCCTCCCAGGAGCCCTGCCCGACCATCCGGCCGTCGGGGAGCTTCTTCTCGTCGCTCCCGAAGGCGTCCCCGGCGATCCGCAGCCCGACCCCGCCCGTGCCGTAATTCCGCTTCATGAGCTCGTGGCGCAACCGGTACAGGAACCGCGGCAGCCAGGCCGCCTCGTCCAGGATGTCGGGGACGCCGTTGGCGCTCTCCGGGATATTCAGCTCGCCGTCGGTGAAGTTGGCGGGCGCCAGCTCGTACGCCGTGAGCAACTCCTGGGCGACACGGAGATGGGAGTAGTAGCTGTCCCAGTCACCCGCGTCCTGGTACCAGCCGCAAGAATCGATCGGCCCCTTCGAGCCGGCGAGCAGTGCCGCGGCGTCCCCGCCCTCGGACCCCCACTCCGTGAACCGGACCGTGGTGTAGATCAGCTTGCCCGCGAACCCCGGCGTGAGTGCCGGGTTGTGCGGGGCGGGGCGCGCGTATTCGGTGTACGGCGGCTTCAGCTCGATCCCGCTGCGGTTGTGGTACAGCCCCCGGGCGACCGTCCGGAACGCCTCGCGGTAGACGTCGGCGTCGATCCGGAACGGGAACGACCGGCCGATCCCCTCCACCTCCACCGCGTACCGGCCGGGCGTGCCGAACGACGAGAAGTCGCATTCGTAGACGCCGGCCTTCAGGAAGTTGCCGTCCGACGGGGAATCGGCCTGGTGGAACGTCTCCGGCCGGTCCGCCGGCGACCGGAACGCCATCCGGCCGCGGAACGCTTCCTTCCCGCTGTCCAGGTCCACCAGCCGGAAGACATGCCCCGCGTAGGCCTTGAGGTCCAGGGATCCCCGGTCCCCCATCCAGTGATGGACATAGGCGTACTTCGACGGCGCCCCCGGCACGTACCCCATCAGGTTGACGTGTACGGCCTCGGACCGGGCGCCGGGGACCCCGGCCAGCTTCCACTCCCGCCCGTTGGTCGCCAGCCCGCCGGTGCGGACGACGTAGGCGCGGCCCGGCACCAGCGGCCGGGACAGGAAGAGGTAGATCCAGTGCTCGCTGGTGTGGTCGGGACGCGTGTTGACCGCGCGGTCGTGCACCCACGTGTCGACGAACCAGGCGAAATCGGTGCCCTTGCTCTTGCGGCCCACGTCCGCGGGCCGGCGGGGCGTAGCGTAGGCCGGATCGTCGCCGCTGACGATCTCATAGCATTCCGCCCTGGAGGCGGCGGCGGCATCCAGGGGGCTCGTGACGACCCGTTCGTCGGATCTCGCCTGCCCGCGCCCGTGATGCACCACGTGACCTTCGTTGAAGTGGACCAGGACGATCCGGTCCGTCAGCGGCCCGACCTCGACGATCTCCGCGGCGCCCCCGGCACCCGAGGCGAGGAGCGCCATCAGGACCGCCGCCGCGAAACACCGCGTGTGCACGTCCGCATCGTCCCTCCGGTCGCCCACCATCATCGCCCCATGATGGCATCCCGGCCGGGGCGCCGCAACGCTACCGGGTCCAACAGCGGGGAAAGGTGATCTGTGCGCCTATCTGACCCGGACATGAACGGGGCCACCCTTCGGACTCCGGATTCGCCCCCCGACGTTCAGCTACTCCGGCTGAATCACTCCGTCAGCCTTCCGCGCCGGGCCTCCGGCCTGCGCTTCCTCCAGGACCAGCTCGAGCGGGTACCGCTCCTGCCCGAGCGGCAGGTCCACGCGCGCGCGCAGGCGCGACGACTCGTGGATCGCCATGATGATCTCGTGGTCCCGGAGCGCGGAGTCGCCCGAGAGCGGATGGCCCCCGCCCTCCCGGATCATGCGCGCGAACTCCCGGTAGTTCGCGAGCGTGGACGAGGTGGGCACGGGATCCGCCGGCCCGGGCACCTCGACCGGCCGCCAGCCGCCCGCGCCGCGGTCCTGGACCTGCAGCGGGATCTTCGCCCCGTCGCCCGCCCGCCAGAGGCGTCCGTCCTCGCCGATCGCCTCGAAGTCCTGGTAGCCCCGGTGGCCGGGGACGCACATGGTTCCGGTGAAGACCTCGGCCCTTACCCCGGTCGAGAACTCGAAGGAGGCCATCGCCCCCGACTCGATCGGGTGCCCGTACCTCCAGCCCCCGCTCGCGTCGTAGCCCATCCCCCTCGGCTCCCCGGACGGGGGCGGGTCCCGGTGGACCTGGCCCATGACCCACTTCACCTCCGCGTCGCCGGCGAGGTGCCGGATCGTGTCCACGGTGTGGGTGCCGTCGCTCAGGATGTCCCCGGCACAGCATCCCCGCACGAGGAGCAGCTTGCCGACTGCCCCTTCCTCGACGAGGCGGCGCATCGCGGCGAAGACGGGATAGGTCCGGCGCTGGTGGTTCACGATCAGCGCGCACCCGGCAGACCGGCACGCGGCGACGACGGCGCGGGCGTCGGCCAGCCCGACCGCCATCGGCTTCTCCAGCAGGATCCCGCGCACGCCCGCCCCAGCCGCCCCGATCGCGAGGCCGGCGTGGCTGACCGTATTCGTGGCGATGACGACCACGTCGGGCCTCGCCCGCGCCAGCATGCCGGCGTAGTCCGGGTAGGCGGAAGTCCCCGGGAACTCCCCCGCGAAGGCGCGCGTGCGCGTCTCATCCAGGTCGCACCCGGCGACGAGCCTGAAGTCCCCGGGGAGAGCGGCGAACCCGCGCGCGTGCCCGACCCCGATCCCGCGCAGGCCCACGACGGCGACGGAGAGGACGCTCACGCCAGGCTCCGGACGAACGCGAGGCTCTTCTCGAAGGCCTCGACGGGGTCGTCGCCCGCGAAGCTCGGGGGTATCAGCTCGATCTCCATGACCAGCCGGTCCGGCGCGGGGTTCCGCTCCATGAGGAGCCGGTAGCACTCGCGCAGGGGGACGTCCCCCTCCCCGATCACGGACGGCCCGACCTCGAAGTGGAGGGGCCGGGCCTCGGGCCGCGGCGCGACGTGGTGATCCTTGAAGTGGGTTCCCACCGCGTACCGCGCGCCCAGCTCGAACGCGGGCAGGGGCGCCTCGCCGACCAGGTACGTGTTCCCCGTGTCGAGGAAGAGCCCGAGCCCGGGGACGCGCTCGATGAGCCCGACCAGATCGCTCACGTAGTAATCGCCGTGGTTCTCGATCCCGAACGGCACGCGCAGGTCGCCGCACGCCCTGGCCAGCGGCACGAGCCCCTCCGCGAGCATCTCGAGCTGGGCGGCCAGCGAGGGCTCCCGCATGAACCGGTGGACCGGGCCCGCGCAGGTCGTGACCAGCGGCGCCCGCGCGACCGGGACAGCGCGGCGGAGCGCCTCGACCGCTTCCGCGGCCTGCCGGCGCACGATCGCCCGGTCGGGGTTGAAGAAGTCGAGTCCCGTGTGGAGCGTCAGCCTGAGCCCGTTCTCGTCAAGCATCCGGCCGACGGACGCGGCCCGTCCCGCGTCCCAGCACGCCGCCTCCGCGGCCCCGATCCCGGTGGTCGTCAGCCCGTAGTGGGCCAGGAACTTGAGCCTCGCGATCAGCGGGTCCGGGTCCCGGCGCAGGAACTGATCCACCCAGATGAGTGCGTATCCCCAGGTCATCGTTTCACCTCCGGCCAGCCTCCAGCATATTCGATCGCCCGGCCCGCCGCCCTCGTTGGATTCGCCCCCCGACGTTCATGTTGCCGTCCCACAGGCCAAGCCACTCGCGGGATTCGGCTCCGTCTCGCCGACCCGGGGGGAGCTCGGGGACATCCTGTCACTCATGAAGGCGCCGCGGACTAGCGCTTTTCCTGCCGGTAGACGCGGACGTGGTCGACGAGCATGCGGCAGGGAAAGATCGAGTCGTCCACGCCCTTCGTGCCGCCCCAGCCGCCGCCGATCGCGAGGTTCAGGAGCAGGTAGTGCGGGGCGTCGAACGGCCAGACGTCCTTGCCCTTCCCCTCGTTCGTGAAGGTGAGCACGAGCGCCCCGTCGAACGACAGCTCGATCCGGTGGGGCGTCCAGTCCATGGCGTAGACGTGGAAGTCCGCGTTCGGGGCCTTCGTGTCGATCGAGTGCCCGCGCTGGGTGCCCTTCGGCCAGCAGTAGGCGTTCGTGTGCACGGTGCAGTGGATCTTGTCGGGGTCGTACCCGACGTGCTCCATGATGTCGATCTCGCCGCAGGCGGGCCAGCCGACCTTGTCGATCGAGGTCCCGAGCATCCAGATCGCGGGCCAGGTGCCCCGGCCCCCGGGGACCTTGGCCCGGACCTCGACGCGGCCGTAGGTCCAGGAGGCCAGCCCGGCCGTGGTCAGGCTCGCGGACGTGTACCCCGCCTTCTCGAAGGGCTCCTTGCGCGCCTCGATGACGAGGTTCCCGCCCTCGACCCGGGCGTTCTCCCTGCGGCCGGCGGTGTAGTACTGGAGCTCGTTGTTGCGGACCATGCCGACCTCGGGCTTCCACTTCGCGGGATCGGGCGCCCCGTCATGGTCGAACTCGTCCGACCAGACCAGCGTCCAGCCCGGCCGCGCGGACGGCGCGTTCACCGCGGGTTTCGCGGCGGCAGTGCCGCCGGCCAGCAGACAGAGGAGCGCGAGGAACGGACGGAAGGGTATGCCATGGTGCATGGCCACACGATATCAGGTCCCGGCCGGGTCTGGAACATGAGGCCCAGCATGGAGGCGGCGCCCGCCACGGCCGCAACGCATCCGGGAAGAATGGCCAGCCAGCGCAGTATGATGCTCGGGATATGGTTGGCGAAGCCGGGAAGACGCGCCGGATCCTCGCGGTCGCGGCGGCCGCCGTGTGCGCGGCGGGCGGCGCGGCGGGCGGGGACCTGCTCATCGGGGTGAACTGGCCGGCCGACCCGTCCCCCGGGATGTCGAGCCTGCTCTACGAGACGGGGTTCAACTACGCCCGTCTCACGGGAGGCGGGTACGATTGGGCGGCGGACCGGCACCAGAAGCTCGCGGGTGAGCTGGCGCGGCACGGCGTCAAGGTCCTCCTCCAACTGGGCAGTCACTATCCCTCGGCCGACTACTTCCGGTTCAAGGACGGCTGGTTCGTCGACCAGCAGGGCGGGAGCGGCGTCGAGGACCGCACCCAGTGGGCGATCACCTACGCCGGGATGGCGTGGCCGCAGTACTCGTACACCAGCCGGGAGGTCCGCGGCCGGATGGAGCAGGACTTCCCCGCCTACCTCGCCCGATTCCGGGGCGACCGCAACGTCTCGGGCGTCATCCTGCACAACGAGCCCGGCCTGTTCTGGCTGAGGGACCGCCTCTTCGACTACAACCCCGGGACGGTGGCGGCCTTCCGCGGGTGGCTCGAGAAGCGGTACGGATCGGTGGCCGCCCTGAACCGGGCCTGGGGTACGGCCCACGCCTCCTTCGCGCAGGTGGAACCGCCGCACGAGTTTCCGCCCGTCCCGAACCTGGCCGCCTGGCTCGACTGGCGGCGCCTGCAGGAGGCCGTGATCGCGGACTTCCTGGGGTGGGAGCACGCCCTGGTCCGCCGCACCTGGCCGGGGCTTCCCACCACTACGAACCTGGCCGGCCCGCTCGACTGGTGGTACCAATTCCGTTCCGCCAACAACTATCTCCACTCCGCGGGGCTCGAATTCGCCGGGGTGGACGTCTACTCCGAAGCGTCCGTCACGCGCCACGGGCCCTCCTACGCCCTGGCGATGACGCGCGGCGTGGCCGGGAAGCGCCCGTTCCAGGTCCTCGAAAGCGACGTCTTCGACGGGAGGAAGTTCACCGGCTTCGACGAACGGCGGCTCGGCGAGATGCTGCGTGGCTTCGTCTGGATGCAGGTCGGACAGGGCGCCCGGGGCATCCTCCTTTGGTGGGGCGGCGGCGGGAGCTACGAGCTGACCGACGGAACCTACAACACCCGCCTGGGCGCGATGCGCGAGGTCATCCACCAGGCCGGGATGCTGGGGCTAGGCTCGTTCCACAAGCGCCGGCCGGAGGTGGCCGTCGTGGTGGATCCGGACAGCTACCTCTACTACGGCGGCAGGGACAAGGAGCCTCCCCACTTCCTCGACAAGACGACGCAGGGACTCTACGGCTGCCTGGTCGACCACCAGATCGAGGCGGATGTCATCTTCGCCGGCCAGGTACGCGCCGGCGGGGCGGGGCGCCACCGCGCCCTCCTGCTGGCCGCGCCCGTGATGATGGACCGCGAGCTCGCCTCCCGGCTCGCCTCATTCGTCTCGGCGGGCGGCCTCCTGATCGCCGAGAGCCGGTTCGCGGAGGTTGACCGGAACGGGGGGGACCTCGAGGTCACCCCCGGGTTCGGGCTGGACCGGGTCTTCGGGGTCAGGACGCGGCCGGGGGACGTCTCGGCGGGCGCCGACATCCTCTGCGGCAAGGTCCCGGTATCGGGCAATGTGGCCCGCAGCACGCTGGAGCCGGGCCGCGCCCGGGTCATCGGCACCTTCGCCGGCGACGGCGCGCCGGCCGTCACCGCCAACCGCCATGGCAAGGGCACGGCCGTCTTCCTCGGGGCCTGCGTGGGCTGCCCCTACACCGACGGGTGGCGCGGTTGGGCGAGCCCGGGACTGGGCGAACTGGTGGCGGGACTGCTCGAACAGCACGCGCCGGGCGTCGCCCGGGCCAGGGCGGCCTACGGCGGCCAGACGACCCTGGAATGCGGCCTGCTCGAGGACGGCAAGGGGAACCTGGTGGCCGTCCTGACCGTGCCGGTGGACCGGGGGAAGCCGCTCCCGGCCGCCGAAGGCGTGCGCCTGACGTTCCCCGCGGCCCTGGCGGGGAGCGCCCGCCAGGCCTGGGCGCTCGTCCCCACCCGGACTGGGTCAGGTGCCTCGTCGAGCGAACCGCAGCCGCTGGCGCTGGAGCGGCAGGGCACGGAGGCCGTGCTGGCCATCGGCACGGTCGAATCGGCGGTCGTGATGCTGCTGGCGAAGGACGCGCGTCCGCTGCTGGGCGTGACCGCCCCGCGCGAGATCAAGGCGGGGAGCTCCTTCCAGGCCTCCGTCAGCTGTCGTAATCCCTCGCCACGTGCCCTGAAAGGCCGGCTCGGGCTGATCGAGGCGGGAAGCCTGAAGGCCTGGGGCGCCGCGAAAGAGGTCTCGGTGCCGGCCTGGGAGAGCGTGACGGTCGTGTTCGAAGCCAAGGCGCCGTCGGCGCCGGGCCGGCTGGCGCTGGGCACCTTGTTGAGGACGGACGCCGGCGAGTCGAAAGCCGTTCCCGTCGACTGCTACGTGAAGTAGGATACATCCATGAACACGAAGAAGATGCGCGCCGGAGGAAGACGGGCGTATCCCCCCGTGCGGACGGGCGAACGGCTGAACCAGGTCGCGTTCCCCCTGGGCGGAATCGGCGCGGGGATGGTCAGCCTGACGGGGACCGGAGCGCTGTCCCAGGTATCCGTGCGGCACCGGCCGGACGTCTTCAACGAGCCGCAGGTCTTCGCCGCCCTCCACGTGCGGGGCGCGAGGACGGCCCGGGTCCTGGAAGGCCCGGTGCCGATGTGGAAGGCGTCCGGCAGCGTCACTCCGGGCGCCTCGAACGAGTCCGGCGGCGGTCTCGGGGGGCGCACGTACGGACTGCCGCGGTTCGCCGGCGCGTCGTTCCAGGCCCGGTTCCCGTTCGCTGTCGTTTCACTGGCTGACCCGGCGATGCCGGTCGGGGTGGAGCTGACCGGCTGGAGCCCGTTCACGCCGGGCGCGGAGGACGACTCCAGCCTCCCGGTCGCGGCGCTCGAGTACCGGTTCACCAACCGCTCCTCCCGGCCGGTCAAGGCCGTGTTCTCGTTCCACGCCGCGAACTTCATGAAGCTCGGCGACGGGGCGTCCGTCGGGGTCATGGACCGCGGTTTCGTGCTGCGGCAACCGGCGCTTCCCGGGAAGCCGTCGGCCGGGGGCGAGTTCGCGGCGTTCACCGGCGATCGCGCGACCACCGTGGACGCCGCCTGGTTCCGCGGCGGGTGGTGGGACGCCCTCACCGTCGCCTGGAACCACGTGAGGGCCGGCGACTGCGTCGCGAATCCGCCGCACCGGAAGGGCGCGCCGGGCAACGGCGCCAGCCTGTATGTGCCGTTCACGCTGGGCCCGGGAGCGGCCCGGACCATACGGCTCCACCTGGTCTGGTACGTGCCGCGCAGCGAGCTGAACGCGGGCGCGCCGAAGCCGGGGAAGGCCGGCTGCGGGAAGGGCTGCAAGTGCAAGCCGGGCCGTCCGAAATACTACCGCCCCTGGTATGCGGCCCGATTCCCCAGCCTTGCGTCGGCGGCGGCGTATTGGCGGGCTCACTACGGCCGGCTGCGCGCGGCCAGCGAGGCGTTCCGCGACTGCTTCCACGACACCACGCTCCCGGCGGAGGCGGTGGAGTCGGTGGCCGCGAATCTCGCCATCCTCAAGACGCCGACCGTACTTCGGCAGGCCGACGGAAGGCTCTGGGGCTGGGAGGGCTGCAACGCCGGGAGCGGCTGTTGCCACGGCTCCTGCACCCACGTCTGGAACTACGCCCAAGCCATGCCGCACCTGTTCCCGGCCCTCGAGCGGACCCTGCGCGAGACCGAGTTCATGGAGAGCCAGGACGACCGCGGCCACCAGGCGTTCCGCTCCGCGCTGCCGATCGGGCCGACCGACCACGGCTGGCACGCCGCGGCCGACGGCCAGCTCGGGGGGCTGATGAAGCTCCATCGCGAGTGGCGGATCAGCGGGGACACGCGCTGGCTCAGGAAGCTCTGGCCGGCGGCCCGGAAGAGCCTCGACTACTGCATCGAGACGTGGGACCCGGAGCGCACGGGCACGCTAGTCGAGCCGCATCACAACACCTATGACATCGAGTTCTGGGGGGCCGACGGCATGTGCACGAGCTTCTACCTCGGCGCGCTGGCCGCCGCCGTCCGGATGGGGCGCGCCTGCGGGTCCGACGTCACGGCGTACGCGGACCTGCTGGACAGGGGCCGGAGCGCCATGGCCACGACGCTCTGGAACGGGGACTGGTTCGTCCAGAAGGTCCAGTGGGAGGGACTGCGCGCCGGGAACCCGGCGACCGCCCCTTCGGCTGGCGGCGCCTACTCGCCCGAGGCGCAGGCGGTAATGCGGCGCGAGGGCCCCAAGTACCAGTACGGCTCCGGGTGCCTGTCCGACGGCGTGCTCGGCGACTGGATCGCCCGGTGCTGCGGCGTCGGGCCCGTGCTGGATCCCGGCCAGACCGCCCGGCACCTCAGGTCGGTGTACCGGCACAACTTCCGCAGGAAGCTGGCGGACCACTCCAATACCCAGCGTCCCGGGTACGCCTTCCCGCAGGAAGGCGGGCTCCTGCTCTGCTCCTGGCCAAGGGGGCACAAGCCCGTCCTGCCCTTCGTCTACAGCGACGAGGTCTGGACCGGGATCGAATACCAGGCGGCGGCGCACCTGATCATGGCCGGCCGGATGACGGAGGGGCTGGCGATCGTGCACGCCGTGCGCCGGCGATACGACGGCCGGTGGCGCAATCCGTTCGACGAATACGAATGCGGCCACTGGTACGCGCGAGCGATGGCTTCCTACGGCCTGCTACAGGCCCTGAGCGGCGCACGGTACGACGCGGTCGAACAGGTCCTGTACCTCGATCCGGCCGTCCGGGGCGATTTCCGCGCGTTCATCTCCACCGCCCGGGGCTTCGGCACGGTCGGCATCCGCCGGGGCCAGCCGTTCGTTCAGGCGGTCTCGGGAACGATCCCGGTCAGGCGCATCGTCCTCCAGGCCGTACGGCGCAAGTTAATTACTTAAGCACGTCCCCTGGTGCACCGGGCGGGGGATCACCTCGAGACGGCGTCAAGCACGAGGACCCAGTCGTTGCCCGGCCCCGAGGAGGGGGCGGCGAACGGCCTCGTTCCCCGCGCCTCGTGCTCGCCGGCATCCGTCGCCCGGCCGGTGCGCGGATCGAACCACGACGCCCTCGCCGCGGAACCCTTTACGGCGTCCATGCGAATCTCCGTCGATCCACCCTCCGGCAGGTAGACAAGGAGGTAGCTCCCATCCGACCCCCGGCAGGCGCGCGGCTTCAGCGCCCCCTGCCCGGGGTCCCGTGCGAACACGCCCTGGTCCGGAACCCGGATCAGCGGGGCCCGGGACTCGACCAGCTTCCGGGCGAACCCAACCTGGGCGGAACCGGGGAGGTTGATGGCCTCGCGCCACGGCGTCCGGGCCGAGCTCACCGGCTCCCGCCCCGCCTCCAGGAACTGCCAGATGTCGTGACAGCCGTACGTGTGCCCGCAGGCTCCCGCGAACAGGGCGCGCCAGATCCCGACGCGCACGTCGGCGTCGTCGAACCACCCGTTCTCCGGCCTCCAATTGATCGGGTGGTCCTCGTAGGCGGGCTCAAGGTCCAGGCAGGGCTTGGGCGGCGTGCGGGCGTAGTCCCTGTCGATCATGACCGCGTTGTCCGTATCCCGGGAGCTGTGGCCGGACTGGAAGCCGTTGAAGTCCAGCCAGTCCTCGCCGTGGAAGTAATCGCCGGAATACGCCCCGCCCCACGGGTGGTACGTGATCAGGTGCCTTCCCTTGTCGCCTTGCGCGAGGCCCTTCGCCATCGCCCGCCAGACCGCCTTCTGTTCCTCCGTCTCGGGCGCCCGGTCGCCGCCCAGGATCCAGATCACGGACGCCTTCCGGTAGCGTTTCCCGAGGAACCGGCCGTAGGCGAGCGCGTTCGCAGGCGTGAATACCTCGGGGCCTTTGCCCCACTTCTTCGGCCCGACCTTGTCCCCCCAGGTCGGAAGCAATCCCATGACCAGTCCGAGGGAGTTCGCGAGCCGGACGGCGTCGTCCACGTTCCTGAAGTAGGCCTCGTTCGGCTTCGCGGGATCGTTGCCGGCGAGGGGGGTATTCCCGTAGGCGTTCGGCGTCCCCAGCCCGTCGAACTCCGCGAGGATCACGGCCTGGATTACGGTGAACCCCTTGGCGGCGCGGTCCCGGAAGTAGGTCTCGGCGTCCGGGAGTTTCAGCCGGTGGAACAGCTCCCAAGCCGTGTCGCCGAGGTAGAAAAAGAACCTGCCGTCCCCGTCGGTCAGGTGCCGACCGTCGGAGTTGACCTTGAGGGTGACCGGCGCCCCACCGGCCTCCCCGGATTTCCCCGCGCCGGCCGCCGTCCCCATCGTCGAAACCAAGATGGCCAGTATCGAGTATGCCAGTGCCTTCCTGATGATCTTCCCCCTCGGGCTCATCTTCGCGCTTGGAAGAGTCCTGAACGCTCGCTATTGAACCACCGGGCCATCCGCCCGGTCAATCAACACCTGCGGCCTGCTGCCCGTACCCACAACACGCCGGCGAGCCGGTTACTCCAGGTTGCATTATGCTTAGCGGTAAGCAATAATGACGGCATGAACACCCACCGGTACGCCCAGGAGCTCGGCCGCCTGGGCGGGCTGGCCCGCGCCCGGAAGCTGGACCCTGCCGAGCGGCGCCGCATCGCGTCGCTGGGCGGCCTGACCCGTTCCCTGTCCCGCCACGCCGCACGGCGCATCGAACAGAACTTCCGGTACCTGGCGGCCGCCTCAGACCTGCGCCGGGCGTCCCTGAGGACCCATGCCCGCTGACGCCGCCCTCACGGAGGAGATGGTCGCCCTCGTGGACGCGCTCGAGGCCGCCGGGGTCCAACCCGTGCTCGTCGGCGGGATGGCGCTCGTGGTCCTCGGCTCCCAGCGGGTCACCCAGGACTTCGACTTCGTGGTACCACGGCCGGCGCCCTCGTCCAGGATCCTCGTCGAGGCCATGTACCGCCGCAAGCTGGAACTCGTCACGAAGCTCAGCCCGCAAGGAGAGGTCATCCGCACGGTAGACAATCCCCGGATTGCCTCCCTGAAGATCGATTCGGAGCGTCCGCAGTCCGTTTCCTTCTTCGCCCGGAAGACGGGCCTCCGCGTCGACCTCCTTTTCGACTTCCCCCTGCCAGCCCGGGACATCGCCGGCCACGCCACGACGGTCGGCTTTCCCTCAGGCCATGTCCGCATCGCCTCAGCCCCCGACCTCCTCAGGCTCAAGGAGATCGCACACGCCGACCGTAAATCCGCCTCCGATGCCTCGGACCTGGAGTTCCTGCGGACGCTGGTGAAGCGCGGCCGCTGACCGGATGACATCTCCCGCCGTGGATACCGTCGTCTTCGATCTCGGGAACGTCCTGATCCCGTGGGACCCGCGGCACCTCTACCGCAAGCTGTTCCAAGGGGACGAGGCGCGGGTCGAATGGTTCCTCCGCGAGATCTGCACCGCCGAGTGGAACGAGACGCACGACTCCGGCCGGGAGTTCGCCGACGGCGTCGCCGAGCTCGTGGGGAGGCACCCGGAGCACGCGGACGCGATCCGGGCCTATAACGAGCGCTGGGATGAGATGCTCGGCGAGCCCATCGCCCCGAACGTGGCCCTCATCGGGGAACTCCAGGCCGCCGGCCGGGGCGTCTACGGCCTCACGAACTGGCCCGCGGAGAAGTTCCCGGTGGCTTTGGGCCGGTGCCCGTTCCTCGAGCGCTTCGACGGCATCGTCGTCTCCGGCCGGGAAGGTGTCCGGAAGCCTTCACCGGAGATCTTCCGGCTCCTCATGGGCCGGTACGGGGTGGTCCCGGAACGCTCGGCCTTTGTCGACGACGTCGAGCGCAACGTCGAGGCCGCCCGGGCGCTGGGGTTCCACGGGATCCGGTACGAGTCGCCGGAATCGTTGCGGGAGGCGCTCACCCGCCTTGGACTTCCCTAGCCCTACATCAGGTCGGCCATGAGCCGGATCCAGCACGCCACGGGATGCACCCAGACCTCCTTGTAGGTCCAGGTCGCCTGGACCGGCCAATAGGGCACGTCGCGGTCGCCGCGCGTCTGGAATCCGACGGGCAGGGAACCTTCGTGGTTGCCGAAGAGCGGAGCGTATAAAGGCGGGAAGTCGGACCCCAAGCCATACATCGCGCTCTGCGCAAACGGGTTAAATCCCACGATCCATTCCGCCTGCCGCTCGGCCAGCGCGGCCGCTTCGGGATCGTCGAGCAGGCGGCCAGCCGCCGCGAGGGCCTGCGCCTGCGGCAGGAGGACCCCGAAGTGCCCGCGGTAGTTCGTCCAGACCGGGAATCGCCGGAGATAATGGCCCTTCCCCAGCGGGATGCCGTTCCGCACCTGGGCCCGGAAGGACTCCCGCAGTCCCGGCGGGACGGTCGATGCCTCGTCTTCGCGGTAGATCGACGCGGGCAGGACGCCCCAGGGGCAGTTGAGCCGGGCCGCGGTCTTCAGGTACCGCGTGTAACGGGCCACCGCCGAACGCCACTCGGTCCGGTCGGGATGGCCGGGTAGGGCCTCGCACAGCCGGACGAGCGCCTGGATCGGGCCCTGATCCCGTCCCCGGTGGCAGTAATGCAGGAGGCGGTCCCGGGCCGGGCTCGTGTAGAAGAACCCGTCGAGGGGAATCTTCCAGTCCGGCCGGGTGCGTTCCTGGCAGGCCAGGATCGTGCGGGCGCACCTGGTCGCGAGGGCGGCGTACTTCGCCTCCCGCGTCACCTGCCAGAGGTCCACCGACGCCAGGGCCGCGATGGACGCGACCTCGAGCTCGACGTGGTCCGAGTCGAAGGTCACGCGCCAGCGCTGGAAGGGACCCGCGGCGGGCCGGGCGGCCATCCCGGCGCGGGCGAACTCCCAGTCCTCGGCTGCCATCCTGCGGCAACGGGCCGCCAGCCGCGGATCCGACCTGGCGAGCACCCGCGCCGCGATCGCCTCGGCCGCGGCGGCGGTGAAGTTGTTCATCGGAGTGTTGCGGGCCTCGACGGTGACGTCGTCGTTGGTGCCGATGATCCCGTCCGTCCAGCGGGAGTTCACGGAGCCCTGGTTGCGGAACCCGTCGTGGAAGCTCGTCTTCAGGATCCAGTCGATGCCCCAGCGTGCTTCCCGCACGAGCCGCCGCCCGAGCCCCGGATGCTTGCGCCGCGCCGTCAGCCGCTCGGCCATGGAGAACAGAGCGTACACGATCTCGGCCGTGTTCCCGAGCCCCTGGGTCAGGTCCCCGGCATCGTGCCAGCCGCCGTTGATCACGATCCGCTTGCCTCCGTGGACGACGGTCCAATCCTTGTGGCAGACGCCGTGGACGCCGGGAACGGACGTTCCACACCGCTCGGCGCGGAAGAACCGGAGCGCCTTCTCGATCGAGGGCCGCCAGGCGTCGGGGCCGATCCGGAACTCGTGCGTGCGCGCCCGGCCGGCGACTAGGATGTAGGTGCCGGGCCGCCGGACCTCGGAGAAGTCCATGACTTCGAACCTCCCGAGCGCGGCCCTGACCGGCCGGGTCGCCTTCGAAAGCACGGTCTTCCCGGTGGCCCGATCGATGAGCTTGAAGGTGCGCGCCCCGACTCCGGAGGCGAGGGCGCACTTGGCGGCCCCGGGCCGGTAGCCGGCGTGGCTGCAGGCAATGCGCCCGGGCCAGACCTCCCAGCCCTCGATGTAGTCGGGCTCGACCTGCTCGAGCTCGAGGCGGTCCAGGTCGAAGGTCAGGGTCGTGGCGGCTCCCGGCTCGTGGCCGGACATTAGCCCGGAGATCTCCAGCCGGGTCACCCGGTCCCGGGCCACGTTGCCGATCTCCCAGACGACGTGGTTCCATTCGCGGTCCTTGAGGTCGACCGTGGTCTCGCCCTCCTGCCCGAACGCGGCGGGGAGCTTCTCCGCGCCGTCGTTGTGGAGGCACAGGCCCAGCGCGACGACGCCGTGGCCCCGGCAGTCGGGGCGAATCCAGAGCGAGAGCCGGTTGAAGCGGCGCCAGTCCTCGCCGTCGAAGCGCCTGCGGACCCCGGCGCCACCCCAGCCGCGGCCGTTGGCGGGGCCGGGGCCTTCCAGTCGGGAGGGCAGTCGCATCCTGAGCGCCTTACGGCCCCCGCGGGAGCGGTTCCGCGCGAAGGCGATCGTAGCGACCGCCCGGTCGCGATCGCCGATCCGGGGTTTGACCCGGGCGTCCGCGACCTCGGGGGCGCCCGTCGTGAAGGCGGTCCAGTGCGCGGGGGTGGTCATATCGTCGAGCAGCCGGCTGGCCAGCACCTTCTTGTGCAGCCACCGATTGGCGGCGGAGTCCGCGGCGGGATCAATCATGTATTCGCCAAGTCGAAGAACTCCTCACAGAAGACGCGGAGGTTCGAGAGGAAGACCGGGGTGACCAGGGCGTTGTAGAACTCGACCACGAGGCCGCCGCCGGGCGCCAGCTCCCGCTTCATCCAGCGCAGGTACTCGCGGACCTCGTCCCCCGTCCCGTGGGCGAAGATGCTCTGGGTCGGCAGGCAGCCCCAGAGCGTCAGCCGGCTGCCGAACTCGCGCTTCACCGCCACGAGGTCCATGCACTCGACCTGCGCCGGGTTGATCGCGCTCACTCCCACGTCGATGAGGTCGGGCAGGAGGCCGGTCAGGTTCCCGTCGCTGTGGTAGAGAACGGGGACACCGGGCTTGAGGTCGCGCGCCACCTTCACTACGGAGACATGGAACGGCTTGATCGCCTCGCGGTAGAGGGCGGGGCCGATGATTAGGCCCTGCTGCGTCGCGATGTCGTCGCCGATGCGCAGGACGTCCACCCCGGCCTCGATGAGCCGTTTCGCCTGGAACCGGCGCCGTTCGGCGTGGTACTCGAAGAGCCGGGCGACGAATGAAGGCCGCTCGTGGAAGTCCGCGAACAGGGCCTCCATCCCCCGCATCCGGTACGCATTCTCGAGGATCGTCTGCGACATCTGGCCGATGACCGTGTACCCCTCCGCCTTCGCCCGACGCACCTCCTCGTCGAGGTGCGCGTGCCGGCGCGGGTCGGTCATGTCCGGCCACGGGTAGGCGTCCAGACCGGGGATCGTGTCGATGCCGGCCAGCGGATGCCAGGTCTTTTTGCCAGCCACGTACCCCTCGGCCGTGAAGACCTCGGTCTCCCCGATCCCGAAGTCGGTGACGGCGGCGGCGTCGGCGGGCAGCCCCGGCAGGTACGGCAGGTAGGTCGCCCGGTCCACGACCTCCCTGAACGACACGTACCGGAAGTCGCCCTCGAAGTAGCAGGCGCGCCGGTCCGGGTCGAGGTTCAGCGAGTCGAGGACCTTGACGAAGGCGTCGGCCGGGGGATGGAACGTGCAGAACGGAATCCGGTCAGGCTCCTCGTGTGCAAGCGCCTTCCTGACTCGCTCGCGATCCCGGTAGATCATTCAGTCCCAGGCGCCGGGGGCGGGGAGCCAGACCAGAGAATGGACGAGGGAGACCGACCTAAGCACGGCCTCCGGCCCCGACCGGCTATCGTCCCGCTTGATAGATCGCGGGCCGATACCGCGGGGGCGGAACCGGCTTGCCAGCCTGTTTGGCGGCCGCGATCCAGGCCGCCATCGCCCGCTTGACCTCAACAAGGGCCTGCTCGGCGGTCGCGCCGAAGGCGGAACAGGCGTCAAGGTCCGGGATATCCGCGATGTACCCGCCATCCTCGTCACTGTAGAAGATGTTGATGTGGTAGTCGCTCACTCGTCGCCGCCTTCCATGATCAGATTATACCGCTCAACGAGCCGGAGCACTTGCCTGATCTGATACGGTTTCGCTTCCCCGTCCACCTCCTGCAAGTTCACGAGTTCTCGCACCTGGGGATGTGCGTAGATGTGATGGCTCCCGTCCTGCCTCGCGGACCGGAATCCGAATCCTTCCACGAGGTTGCAGAAGTCGGCGAAACGCACGTTGCGGACGTCACCGCGAACCAGGCGCGCAAGAAGCGCTTTGCGATTCACGACCGGCTCGAGGGCTGTGCGTCGAGGACCAGAACCCAGTCATCCTTCTCGCCGGACGTGGGGGCCTCGAAGCTCAGCGAGCCGGTCTTCTTGAACCGCCCGGCTTCCTTCCACTGCCCGGTCCGGGGATCGAACCACGAGGCGATCACCTCCGAGCCGGTGAGGACATCCAGCCCGCGCATCGTGACGGTGCCGCCCTCGGGCAGGTACGCGAGCATGAAGCTCCCGTCGGCCGCCCGGGCCGCCGTGCGGCGTTGGTTCCCCTCGCCCTTGTACGAGGCCATCAGCGACTGGCCCGGGACGAGCTTCCACCACGGCCGAGTCTCGAAGAGCTTCCGCATTAGCCCCATCTGCGCCGCGCCCTCGTACGCGCAGGCGGTGCGCCAGTGCTGGAACGCGAGCTCCTTCCATCCCCCGCCGCCGCGCGGGAAGGGGCCGTCGGCGTCCTTGAAGAAGCAGAAGAGGTCGAGTGCGCCGTATCCGTGGCCGGCCGCTCCCGCGAGCATGGCCGTGTACGCCTGCGTGCGGACCTTGTGCGAGTCGATCGGGAGCCTGCCGCCCACGGGGTGGTTCTCGTAACTCGGCTCGATGTCGACCGTGGGCTTGGCCGGGGAGAGCGCGCGATCCACGCTCACGAAGGCGTAGTTGTCGGACTCCCACGTGTGGCCGGACTGGATCGTGTTGAAGTCGAGCCAGTCGGCGCCGTGGTACCACTCCGAGGAGGAAGTCACCCAGTCGCCGTGGTAGCTGACGAGGTGGCGGCCTCCGCTGCCCTCCTTGAGGCCCCGGGCCATCGCCTGCCAGACCGCGTCGGCCTGCGCCGGCGCCGAGTCGCCCCCGGGCAGCCACATGACCGCGCGGTCGCGATAGCGATTGCCCAGGAACGCGCCGAAGGTCCTGGCGTTCGCCTCGTCGAAACAGCACTCCCGGCCGCCCGGGACGTGCCAGGACTTGGCGGTCACGAGCGCCATGACCAGCCCGAGCGCGTTGGCGCGGGCGACGACCTCGTCCACGTGCCGGAAGAAGTCCTCGTTGGGGCGGTTGGGGTCGCGATCCTGGAAGGGCACGGCGCCGATCAGGGACGTGTTGCCGTCCGGGTCCGTCTCCCCCAGCCCCCGGATCACGTAAGCCTGGATGACCGTGAACCCCTTGGCGGCCCGGTCCTGGAGGTACTCGTCCAGTTCCTTCATGGTTGCGCGCTTGAACAGGAGCCAGCACGTGTCGGCGAGGTAGAACCACGGCCGGCCGTCCTGGTCGGTGAAGAACCGCCCGTCCGCGCTGATCTTGATCCGAGTTGGTGTCATGGCAGGGGTATTGTACGCACTTGCCGCCCACTCAGGGCGGAGGCAGGCTCCCGGATTCTTCAACTCCCGGCAGAATCCGGCAATCCGAAGGGCGTCCCTGAAGAGCTATAGGCGCCCACGAACGCGAGTGTCGGAAAGCCCCGTACCGACTCGAAGCGGATGCGCAGGCTCCGGACGCGACGCCTCGTGACCGGCCGCGGACGGCACGTCCGCCGTCGCGCGCCCGTTCGCCGCCAGGTTCCGTGCGAACCGCGCCCGCAGCGCGTTCCCGAAGTCGCGCATCCTCGCGGTGTCCGCCTCGTGAATCAGGCCTCGCGGGGCGGGAGGCAGGTTGAGCAGGAAACAGGCGTTGCCACCCACCGCGCCGTCGTAGATGCGCTGAACCTCGTCCAGGGACTTCACCCGCCCGTCTTCCTCGGGATGGTAGAACCAGCCCGGCCGGATCGAGGCCGCTTCGTCCGGAAGGCTGTCGCGCATCTGCGTACTATCTGACCATCAATCCGGCGCCGTCGAGGAGGATCGCGCCGCGGATGGGCTTCGCGGAATTCACGAGGAACAGGAGGTTCAGGGCATGGCCCATGGCCCTCAGGTTTTCGGGCTTGTCGGTGACGAATGCTACCGTCTTCCACTCGCCGGGCTTGAGGTCCGAAAGCAGGACCTTCCCCAGATGCATCCACCAGTTCGCGGGACTCTGCATCACGACATCGATGAAGGCGGCGGGATCGTCGCACCCGAACCCGGGGGATACGCTGACGTCGAATACGGCGCCACGGATGTTCTTCTTGTCGAGCCGGTCCGCCCCGGGGAGCTCGCGGATGCTCAGCAGGTCGCGCTTCTTGTCGCCCTGGGGGGTATCCCCGTCCAGGGCAATCCGTGCAACCCGTTCGTTGGGCCGGATGCTGTCGTCGAAGGTCAGGGGCCATTGGGAATACACGAACCCGGGTATCTTCTCTTCCTCGAACTCCCAGAAGACACGGGGCCTGGGCACCGACGACTTGAAGACCACCTCCCGGGCCGCCGTCGCCTTGCCGGAGCGGACTTCGACCGTGACGGCCCCGGGCCGGCCGGCCTTGACGCGGAAATGCCCCGCCGCCTCGGAGAGCCGGACGGTCCCGCGATCGGACCGGGCGGCACCCTTGACGCGTATCTTTCCGTCCGCAAGCGGGAGGGCATAGGGCGCTTCTTCCTCCCCGTTCCGGACGTAGGCCCACGCATCCACCCAGTCACCGGCGTAGGTGTCCGGCGGGAACCAGAGGTTCATCCGGGGCTCCCGGGGTTCGGGTGGCTTCGTCTCCTCGAGAGGGAGCGGCTGTCCCTCCCCGGGGAGGACCCAGACGACGATGGAAGCGGGCGGAACGACCGCCTTGAAGGACCTTGCCGCCTTGAAGGGCCGGATGACGGGTCCCGTGTTCCAGACGAGGTGATCGGCGTTCTCTTCCAGCAGGAAGAACTCCCGGCGGGTGAACCGGACCTCCTGCGCCCGGGAGGCCGGGGTGAAGCCGTCGAGGCGCACGTTCACCCTCAGCTCTTCCCCGGCGGACTGGTTGATGACCATGATCCGGAGACCGTCTGCGGACCGGGTCGCGTAGGCGGCGGCATGGTCCGATTCCTCGAGGGTCGAGGCCACGAGGGAGTCGCCCATCGCCCGGCTCCAGAGCCAGAAGGGCCAGTAGATACTGCGGCGCACGTTCCCGGACTTGGCCTGGGACACCAGGCCGAAGACGTCCCACTGCATGGCAAAAGCGGCGCCGTGCCGGAACATCTCCCCCACCCAACCGGCATGCCAGAGGGCCCCGCGATTGTCCCCCCAGCCCATGCTCCACTCGGAATAATCGATCTCGATCTTCCCCTCCCGGTCGGGCCGGACCCTGCGGATCGTGGCCCTCGCCTCCTCCATGGTCCTCCGGACCTCGTCCAGCTTGGCGAAGAGCTCGTCGTCGGGCATCGACCCCGGCCCCGTGCCGATACCGGCGGGGTAGGCGTGAATGGAGAAGAAATCGAGCTGGTCGCCGCAGAGCTTGAGCACATCCTCGAGCCAGTCCATGGTGCCGACCTTGATCGTGGGGTCCACGGCCTTCATGGCCTTGGCGAACTCCTCGAAGCGGTGCGCGTAGATCTCGCCGTTCAGGACACTGCCATCAGGCAGGAAGTGCCCGCACTCCCACGATCCGCCCAGCTCGTTGCCGATCTCCCAGTACCTGACCCCATACCCCATCTTCTTGTTCGCCCAGCGCACCCACTCGGCAGCGTCCCGGGGGGAACCCGTGGCCACGTTCACGATGACGAGGGGCTCGTCGCCGACCTCCCGGATGAAGTCGTGCATGGTCCTGACGTCCACGTTGCCGTGCCACTCGGTGGAGAGCATCCGTGGCTTCTCGTTGGGCTTCACATCCACCAGGAAACCCGGGGCGTAATCCGAGTAGTCGATGTCCCACGTGCCCCAAGGCGCCGACCAGTCCGAATAGGGCTTGGGATGGAGCCGGGAATAGTCCACCTTGTTGCCGTGCCGCACCCCGTTGCCGTTCCAGAAGGTCCCGTTCCCCCAGCTTCCGCCGGGCAACCGCAGGAGGATGGGGCCGAGATCCCTGATCCACCCCCGCAGGATCCCGTCATCGTAGGTCTTCTTCTCGTACCATCCCGCGACATTGCTGCCCAGCAACCGGTGGCGGTCCATGGTGCGCAGCACCTTGGAGCCATCCACGCGAAGGCTGGCGGCCTGGGCCGGGGCAAGCAGCAGGAAGGCCGCCAGCGCGGCCGCGATGGTCCCGATCATGCAATTGCCTCCTTCATGGCACGAGCACGGCCTGCCGACGACACCACACCCACCGCGGCGCGATCGGGGCGGAATGGTCGGCCCTTCATGCTGGCGATCCCAGGCGGCATGTCCGCCATCATCGCATGTCCCGGCGCAACACGCCGTGCCATTACTGGACCGTGACCCTGAAGCAGGCGCACCCCGTCGTCTGCACACCGGCCACGGGGACCGTCCACCTCAGCCAGCGCGTCCCCGCGACCGGGTTGCCCGCCGTGAAAGACGCAGCCGCCGGGACCGCGGGCGAGGCCGTGGTCGCGTAGGCGACGGTCACGGGCACGCCATCGGTGTTGCCGCAATCGAGCGCCGCCGCCGATCCCTCCGGCAGGAACGTCAGCCCCATGGGCACGGCGTCGTTGACGACGAAGGTGAACCCGGACGCGGAGGAATAGTTACTCCAGCAGATCCGGAACTGCACCGTGTCGCCCGTGGCCGCGATCGAGAACGGCGGCCGCTTCTCGAGCTTGATGTCCGCCCCCACGACGAGGATGCTCGCGATCCCGGTGATAGAGCCGTCCGCCGTGTCCACGGCGATGAGCGCCTGGCTGCCCAGGTCGCTCATCGACATGTTCAGGAAGATTCTGACGCCGTCGTCGTACGGCGCCGACCCGCACCCCCAGCTCGAGTCCCACGTGTAGTTGTAGCCGTCCATGGCCGAGTTCTCGATCTTCGACGCGGGATCCGTCGAGGTGAAAGTCGTCGTACCGCAGTAGTCGGCCTTCGTCCCGCCCCCGGAGTCGATCACGACCACCGTGATCCAGAACGACTGGCCCGTGAACACGACCCCCGGAGCGATGATGTCGTAGTGCACGCCCGTCTTCACGAACGGGGCCGTGAAGAACTTCTCCGTGTACTTCCACTGCTGGTACTGGGCGATCAACTCCGTGGCGGGGCCGCCGGATTGCGTGATCCGGTAGTTCCGGCGGGCCCCCGGCGCCAGGTCGCTCAGCTTCCCGAACAGGATGCACTGGTCCACGCCGTCCGTCGTGTAGGCGGCGGAGTAGCCGTCGTTCGACACCGCCCGGACCCCCACGCCCGTCTTGGGCACGAACACGTGGAAGAACCCGAGCGCGGTCGAGCACCCCCAGTCGCTCCACGCCTGCCCGTGCCAGAACTCGCCGCCCGACTGGTTGCCGTTGGCCGCGTGGATTATGGACCCGCCCGCCCAGGCCGAGTCGAGGCCGCTCCCGATGCGGACCTGGATCGGGCCGCCGGAGACCAGCTCGACCTTCCAGCCGACCGCCGTCGTGGTGCCCAGGAGGGTGGCCGTGTCGTAGTTCTGGCCGTAGACGTGGGGGTTTCCCGGCACCGCGAGGCCGGCGGTCACGTTGTCCGTGGTCACGAGCTCCCAGTCGCCCGAGAAGCCGGCCAGGGAGGCGGGCCAGTCGGCACCCGCCGAGACGGCGCTCACGGGCACGTACTTCCAGAGCCGGTAGGTGGCGTTGGCGGCCCCCGTGTTGCCGACGATGATGTTCACGGGGATGTCGTAGCCCGTGGTCGCCCGCGCGATCCCGTAGAAGCTCGCCGGGGTCGTCGAGGACACGAGGTTCCCGTTCTCCCGGTTCGGCACGTAGCCCCCGTGGTCGTTGTAGGACCCGAAGATGCCGCTCGGCATGCCGAAGGTCATATCCCCCTGGTAGACGTGCAACTGGGCGACGGAAGAGACGATCCGCCAGTCAAAGAGGTCGGAGGCGGCCGTCGCCGTCGTGCCGTCGAGCGGGATCCAGAAGCTCTCGGGGTCCACTGTGCCGGTCTGCACGTAGTCCCAGCCGAGCGTGCCCGGATTCCACCGGAAGAGATGGACGACGGTCGCGAGCGCGGGGTCGACCACGTTCGCGTCGTTCATCGCCGTGTTCAGGATCAGGAGCCGGTCGCCGTGCCCCGCCGTCGCCAGGGCCCCCTCGTCCGGGCGCATGGTCGTGTAGTGCATGAACCCCCGGTAGTTCAGGCTCGTGGACGGCAGGAACGTGAAGGCGTCCTGCCGCTCGTTCACGATCTCGCTCTCCATGATCCAGAGCAGGGGACAGTTCGACGTGACCTTGTAGAGGAAGGTCCAGTCGTACGCCGGCTTCGTGCCGCCGGCGTGAGGATCGTAGATCCCGGGCTGGTACCGGGCAGGGACGCGCTCGACCTTGCAGCCCGCGCGGCTGAATCCCCCGTCCGCGAACCCCCCGACACAGCTCCCGACCAGGGCGTTGATCGACGCGCTCTTCCCCCCCGCCAGCGCCACACCTGCGCTGCCCACGTACTCGAGCTTGCGCAGCTCGAAGTCCGCGGCCATGTTGAGCGGGAAGAACGAGATGAAGAAGCCGGGACCGCTCCCGTCGTCGCATTCGGCCGCATACCCCACATAGGAGAAGTACGTCGTGCGCAGGAGCACGGGGGCGACATGGGTGAACACCGCGGGCTTCCCCGAGTGGCCGGTGCCGTTCACGATGCCCGCGCGCCCGAGCTCGAGGAGGCTGATCCGGTTGATGACCGTCGAGCCGGCGGTCATCGTCGGGCGGATGCGGGCCTTCCACCGCACCGTCAGCGTCATCCCGGGGGGCATGTCCAGGTTCCAGGTCAGCATCGTGGACGCCGCCCCGGCGCGTCCCGGCGAGGCCGCCGCGCACCCGGTCGGCGTCATTGTCCACCCGGCGCAGGGATCCTCGAAGCCCATGCCCGGGCCCCAGGGATCGAGCCCGGCCGGCACCGTGTCCCACACGTTGACGTCCCACCAGGTCTCCGTGGGGGACATGTTCTTGATGAAGATCTCGTAGACGATCTCGTCGTCCGGCAGGCCCAGCCGCCCGGCGAACAGGATGTCGTTGCTGCCGATCTTCCAGAACAGGAAGCGCTGGATCACCGTGCGCGGCTGGTTCGAGGACCGGCCGGGCGCGCACCCGGCCGGATCCCACGCCAGGTGCGCCGCGTTCGCGAGCATTGCCCCCTCGGGCGCGCCGACGTCCCCCGAGCCCGGCTCGAAGGCCTCGCCGTTCCCCCAGTCCACGGTGGCGGTGAACGAGACCGACTGCGTCGCGCCGCCGGTCGTGGCCAGCGATCCGCTGGTCCAGCGCAGGCGGATCGGCGGCCCCGGGTCGGGGTCCCAGCCGGGATCGGGCGCCGGCGTGCCGTACGAGGACACGTGCATGTACGCGGGCAGGCTGTCCGTGACCCGGATCCAGTTCAGCGTCCCGGTGCCCGGGCGCCCGTAGTAGATCGTGTACTCCACCGGGTCGCCCGGGGCCGCCGCGGTCCGGTCCGCAGTCTTCACCATATACCGGATCGTCTTCGGGACGGCCGCGACCACGCGGGACCACGGGGCGACGCAGCCGCAGCTGTCGCTGATCCCTCCGGGGAGGTTGATGTCCCGGAGCGGGTCGTAGCCCGGCCCGAGCTCCACCACCGCCCCATCGGCGGGACACGGTGCGATGTCCGCGTACACGTACAGGGACACGAAACAGCCGCATCCTTTGCTGCCAGCCCCTGGCGCCTGGCAGGGGTCGCCGGCCCAGGCGATGGACCCGGCCCACGTCCAGGCGGGATACGGCGACCCTCCCACGGTCCAGACCCCGGCGTACGTCATCGCAAGGATCCCGGAATCGGTCGCGTTGCAGAGCAGTCGGAACGAGACCCCGGTCAGGTCCGACGCGGTGGCCGTGCCGTAGTTCAGGATCGTCACGCCCGTGACCGGGTTGTTCGAACACCCGGCGCAGGCCGTGTCGTCACACTCGAAGACCGTGAACGCCGCGGCCGGCGCGGCCACCCAGTTCGGGAACAGCGTATCGCCCGAGAAGGCGGCATCGTCCAGCGGCGCGACATCCAGCACGCAGTCGGCGGCCCCGTGCTGGGCCCACAGGATCGCGACCGCAAAGACCAGCCCGGCGAGCCGCCGGGCGGTCCCGGCGCCGCCGGCCAGTAACGTGTGAATCCGGTGGATGTGCTTCAAGGCATAGCCTTGGGGACCCCGGAGGAGATGGACGCGCAGACTGGCCCGGAGGGGCCCCCGGAGACCGCGCCGGGACGCGGTCGGCGCGCTATTCGAGCGTCAGTTAATGACAATGCGGTAGCAGGCGCAGCCCGAGGTCTCGACGCCCGCCATCGGTACCGTCCACTTCAGCCACCGCGACCCCGCCACCGGATTGCCGGTCGTGAACGACGCCGCCGGCGGCTGCGCCGCCGACGCCTGCGTCGAGTACGCCACCGTCACCGCCACCCCGTCCGTCGTCCCGCAGTTGAACGCCGCCGTGCCCGCCTCCGGCACGAACGTCGTCCCCATCGGCACCGCGTCCGTGATCACGAACGTGAACGCCGACGCCGACGAGTAGTTGCTCCAGCAGACCTTGAACTGCACCGTGTCCGCCGACGCCGCCAGCACCAGCCGCGGCGACTTCGTCAGCTCCACGTCCGCGCCGACGACCATGATCGTCGCCAGTCCCGTGATCGTCCCGTCCGCGGTGTCGCCGGCCACCATGGTCTGGAGGCCCAGCTTGGTGAAGATCACGTTGACGAAGATGTGGACGCCGTCGTCGTACGGCGCCGAGCCGCACCCGCCGCCGCTGCTGTCCCAGGTGTAGTTGTAGGCGTCCATGTTCGAGCCCTGGATCTTGGCCAGCGGATCCGTCGACGTAAAGCTCGAGGTGCCGCAGTAGTCGGTCTTCGTCTGCCCGCTCGTCCCCTGCACGACCACGATCGTGATCCAGAAGCTCTCGCCCGTGAACACCGTGGGCGGCACCTGGATGTCGTAGAAGACGCCGCGCTGGAGGAACGGCGCCGTATAGAACTTCTCCCCGATGTTGCTCGCGATGTACTGGGCGATCACGTCGCCGGGGTTACCCCCGGCCTGGACCTGGATCCTCCAGTTCAGGGTGACCGGCGCCGTCGTGTTCGTGACGCTCCGGAACGCGATGCACTGGTCCACGTCCGTCGTTGTGTAGGTCGCGGACGCCGCGAGGCCGGCCGTGTTCAGCCCCGAGGAGAGGTTGACCCCGCAGTTGACCTTCGGCACGAAGACGTCGACATCCGTGATCGCGTACCCCCCGGAGTTGTGCGCGCTCTGGTATGTCGTGATCCAGTACTGCAGGCCGGTCTGCTGACCCGCCGTCGCCGCGTCGCTCGCGTGGAGCATGGATCCGCCCGAGTACTGGTCCACGATCGCGCGGCCGCAGTAGGCCTGACCCTTGCCCGTGGTGAACGTCGCCTTGTAGAGCCGGTACCGGACCGCGAAGCACCCGGTCGTGTAGTTGTCGCCGTAGATCTCCGGATTGTTGACGCCGAATAATCCCGCCGGCACGGTGCCGGAACACAGCACGGGCGTCCAGGTCCCCGAGTAGCCGACGAGGTCGGAGGATATGTTCTTCGGGTTCGGCGACTTGGCCGTCGGGTCGAGCGGCACGTACCGCCGGACCTCGTAGTTGAGCGCCGCGGCCCCGACGTTCTGGAAGACGGCGACGTCCGACGTGCCGGGCAGGTTGCCGCAGAAGAGATAGAAGGTCGCGGGGTTTCCGAAGTTCACGAGCCCGCCGTTCTCCCGGTTCGGGGCGAGCGTCCCCAGGTCGTTGTAGGCGCCGCCCACCCCGATGCCGATCCACCCCTTCTGGATGATGAGCTTCGTGTTCGACGAGATGACCCGGTAGTGGCTGGCGGCCGTCGGGTTGAAGTCCCACTGGCTCCCGTTCCAGACATCCTGCGTCTTGGTGAACTCCCAGTCGAGCAGGGCCGGATTCCACGCGAAGATGAAGATCGTGGTCGGCTGCGCGTCGTCCGTGTTGACGCAGTAGAGGTCGTCCACGATCGTCATGTCCGTCACGTGCGTCCGAAGGTAGGAATAGGCGATGAACCCGCAGAACGACAGCGATGTCGCCCCCGCGAACGTGTTCGCGTCCTGGTTACCCCCGGCGAGGCACATGGACAGCTCCCAGATCATGGGCGCGTTCGAGACCATCTTGTGCAGGAAGTTGAACGAGAGCGCGGGCTGGGCCCCGGCTACGAACTCGTTGGGGATGTACCGCGCCGGCGACCGCTCGACCTTGCACCCCATCTCCCAGTCGATCGGCGGCCCGCCCGTGCACGTCCCCGCGAAGACGTCGATCTTGGGGCTGACCCCGCCCACGGCGGCGAAGCCCGCGCACGTGACGTCGCAGGGCGCCGCCGCACAGCACCACTTCTTGTAAAGCTGGAAGTCGCAGGCCTTGTTCAGCGGGTAGAACGAGATGAAGTAAGTCTGGTTGACGCACCCCTTGAACGACCCGTTGTCGCCGGCCGCCCATCCGACGTAGCTCACGAACGTGGTGCGGAGCACTACGCTGGCCTGGTGCGTGAACGACCGCAGGCTCTGCGCCGACCCCGTGCCCCCCACGACCCCCGTCCGCCCGGCCGCGAGGATCGACGCCTGGTCGATCATGATGGTCCCGACCGTCGTCGACTGCCGCACCTTGCCCTTCCACCGCACCGTGAGCGTGAACCCCGGCGGCAGGTCCAACTGCCACGTCAGGATCGTGTTCTTCGCCCCCGTCACCACCTTCCCCGGGCTCGCCGCCGCGCACCCCGACGGCGTCATCGTCCAGCCCGTGCACGGGTCCTCGATCCCCTGGTCCTGGCTCCACGAGTCGAGCTGGGCGGGCACCGTATCCCAGATGTTGACCTTCCACCACGTCTTCGACGACGAGATGTTCTTCACGAACAGGGAGTAGATGATCTCGTCGTCCGGCTGGCCGATCCGGGGGGCGAAGAGGATGTCCTGGTCCCCCAGCAGCCAGAAGTAGTACCGCTTCACTACCGTCGACACCGTGTTCGAGGTCCGCCCCGCCGGACAGCCGCCCGCCGGGTCCCAGGACGTGTGCACGCTGTTGAACAGCCATTGGCCCTCCTGCGCCGCCGCGTCGCCCGACCCGGGCTCGAAGGCCTCCCCGTTCCCCCAGTCGATCGTCGCCGCGAAGACGATCATGCCCGTCGCACCCCCCGTCGTCGTGAACGGCCCGGGGATGGTCCAGCGCAGGCGCGTCGGCGGCCCGGGGTCGGGGTCGTACCCGGGGTCGGGCACCGACCCCACGCCGGCCAGCCAGTGCATGAACGCCGGCAGGGTGTCCATGATCCACATGTTGGAGACGGGTCCCGCGCTCGGCTTGCCGTAGAAGATCGTATAGAGGAGGGTGTCCCCCGGCGCCGCCACGTCCAGGTTCACGCTCTTCATCGAGTACCGGATCGTCTTCGGCGCGGGGTCCGACGTCGGACCCCAGTTGCCGGCCGACCCGCAGGAATCGAACACGCCCCCCGGCCAGGCCGGGTTCACGGTATCGTTGAACCCGAGCCCCAGCTCCACCGTCTCGCCGTCGCCCGGGCACGGCCCGATGTCCACGTAGGTCATGATGTTCGGGTAGCACGAACAGCCCCACGAGGGACCGTCGCAGACGTTCAACATCACCAGGGGCCCGCCGCCCCAAGTCCACGCCGGGAAGACCTGGGCCCCGATGGTCCAGTTGCCGGCCCAGGTCATCGTCTGCACCGCGATGTTGGTCTTCGACCCGCAGACGACGTCGAAGTAGACGTACCGGATGTCGCCCGTCGGGCTACCCGAGGCGGTGCCGTAGTTCAGGATCGTGAGCCCGACGATCTGGTCGGTCGTGCACCACGTGCAGATCGTGGCGTCGCAGTCGTCGAGCGTGAAGACCGCGGCAGGCGCCTGGAGCCAGTTGGGGAACAGGGTGTCGATGTCGCTGAACGGGGGCACGGACGACGCGTAGGCGTCGTTGAAGTAGTTGGCCCGCGCCGCGCCAGCCATGACCAGCCAGCACGCCGCCAGGACCGCCGCCCGGACACGCTTCACCAACTCGATCTCCTCGTCTGCCCCCCCAGTCGTCATGGTAATAGCCCGGGACCGGCGGAGCTCCCGCGAACCGCCAGCCCGAGAAATCATAACCCGCGGCATGCGCAGGAACACGCGCGGGTCATGGCACTTTCATGCCGAACGATGGTACTTTTCTACGGAAGTTCCCTTCCCGTCAGGCGGAGCGGCGCCGCACGAAATCGCCAGGAGTGACACCGTGGACCCGGCGATACGCCCTCACGAAGTACGACGGGGTCCCAATGTGTGGCGCTTCCCGACTACGGCGGGGTGATCCTTCCGTCCGTGTCCCAGAGGGCCTCCCAGGTCTGGCCGTCCTTCCACAGGAAGACGTGGCCCTTGATGAGCCGGCAGTTCCTGTCGATGCCCGCGATTGCCTCCATCTCGGCCGCGCTCAGGGGCGGGGTTGTCACGCACCGCAGGTTCTCGAGGCCGTGGGCCAGGCTGGTGGTGAAGGGGATGGGCACATGGCCCCGCTGCGCCCCCCACTTCACGCACAGCGTCGCCGGGTGGATCCCATGCGCCGCCGCGATCCTCCTCACGACGGGGTCCTCGACGTCGACCGTGTCGTCCGGCGTCCTGTCCCGCTCCGGCCGCGCTGGCGAGCCGACGGGGGAATAGCCCACCGGGACCATCCCGCTGGCCGTCACGAAGTCGAAGAGCTCCTGCTGCTGGAAGTGCGGGTGCAGTTCCATCTCCTCACAGGCGGGCCTGATCCGGGCGTCCCGGAGCACCAGCCTGAGTTTCGGCACGGTCATGTTCGAAGTGCCGGCGTGCCTTGTCATCCCCATGCCCACCAGCCGCTCCATCGCCCCCCAGGTTTCCATGTACTCCTCGTGGAGATACGCCCGGGCGTCGGGGCTCCGGGCGTCGACGGAGCAACCCGCGGAGTGGGTGTTCGGGAACGGCCAGTGGACGAGGCACATGTCGAGGTAGTCGAGTCCGAGGTCCCTGAGCGACCTCGCGCACGAGAGCATGACGTTCCGCTTCCCGTGCATGTCGTTCCAGACTTTCGAGGTTATCCAGAGATCCTCGCGCCGCACGACGCCGTCGCGGACGGCCTCGCGGATGGCGGCCCCGACCTCGGCCTCGTTGCCGTATACCGACGCGCAGTCGATGTGCCGGTAGCCCGCGCGGATGGCGGCGCGAACCGCGGATCCCACGGCGGCGGGCGACGCGTGGTCGGACCCGAATGTCCCCAGCCCGACCCCGGGCATCCTGGCCCCGGTGTAGAGGGTCCGGAACGGGACCTGGCCGGGGTCCACGCCGTCGCCGGGCTTCATGCCGCCCCCTTCCCGGCCGGGGCCAGTTCCTCGTCGAAGGCGACGGCGACCTTGCCGCACTTCCCGCCCGCCATGAGGGCGTAGGCGTCTCCGGCCCGGCCCAGCGGGAACCGGTGCGTCACGAGGGCGTCGGGGTGCAGCTCCCACGCCGCCAGCCGCTCCGCCAGCTCCTCCATCAGCCAGGTGCTGGTCACCCAGCTCCCGTATATCCTCTTCTGGTCGTGGATGATGTCCGGACTGGGCTGGAAGGACACCGTCCCCCCCTCGCCGATGAAGCATATCCGGCCCCACCTCCGCGCCGCCTGGATGCAGAGGAGGCGCGCCTGGTCGTTGGCGGAGCAGTCGACGGTCCGCTCGCAGCCCGCCCCGCCCGTGATCTTCCTGACCTCGCCGACGGTGTCCGGGCCGGACACGAGGACGTGGCGGGCGAGGCCCAGCCGCCGCGCGAGGTCGAGGCGCTCGGGGACCACGTCGGCGCCTATCAGCATCCGCGCCCCCATCGCCTTGGCGAGCATCAGGGTCGCGAGCCCCACCGGCCCGAGACCCGTCACCAGCACCGCATCGTCGCCCGACACGCCGACCTTCCGCAGGCCCTCGTACGCCGTCCCGAAGCCGCACGCGACCTGCGCGCCGTCGGTGTAGGTCAGGAACCCGGGAAGGGCGACCAGGTCCTTCTCCTCCGCGAGCATGTACTCCGCCATCCCGCCGTCCCTCTGCCACCCGTAGGCTCGGCGGAACTCCGGGCTCGTGCAACTGATCATGTAGCCGCGCCGGCAGTCGTAGCACACCCCGCACCCCGAGATGTGGTAGACGATGACCCGGTCGCCCTCCTTGAACCGGCGCATCCCCGGGCCGGCACGGACGATCTGCCCGCACGGCTCGTGGCCCGCGATCACCCCCCGGTACCCCTCCGGCCCCTTGCCCAGGTGCTCGCGGTATATCGCGCGGATGTCGCTCCCGCAGATCGTGGACGACTTGATCCTGATGAGCACTTCGCCATGCCCGGGTTCGGGCACGTCGTATTCCCTGATCACGACGGCGCTGTTCCCGGGCAGAACGGCACCCTTCATCTTCCGCGGGATATCCATTGTCCTCCTCCTCGTCCGAATTGATTCGATCCTATCAAGTCGAGTTGGGCCGCCCGCCCCCGCCTCCCGGCCTCCACCTCCCCACCAGCTCGTCGGCGAGGACGCCGAGCAGGATGACCGCCCCCATCACCGCGAAGTTGAGGGAGCTGGGAATGCCCAGAAGGTTGACCAGGTTCTGAAGCACCTGCAGGATCGCGGTGCCGATCACGATACCGGTCACGGAGCCCTCGCCGCCGCGCAGGGTACAGCCGCCCAGGACGGCCGCGGCAATGCCGTACAACTCGTAGAAGTTGCCGTGGGAGGCGGGAGAGATCGAGTTGGTGTAGAACGCGATCAGGATTCCCGAAACGCCCGCCAGCGCACCGGAGACCACGTACGCGCCCATGATCACGCGCGCCGTGGGAACGCCCGAATAACGCGCCGCCTCTTCGTTGCGCCCGGTCGCCAGGAGCCAGCGCCCGTACACCGAGCGGTTCAGGAGGACACCCGTTACGGCCGCCACCGCCAGCAGCAGGACGAAGGACATCGGCACGCCCAGTACGTCGCCGGCGGCCAGCGCCCGCAGGGGCCCGAAGTTCCCGCTCCCGAAGCCCTTGGTCTCATCGTTCGCCAGGAACCGTGCCGCGCCGCGGTACACGAGGAGGCCGCACAGCGTCACGATGAACGGCTGTAGCCGCATCCGCACCACCAGCCAGCCGTGCAGCCAGCCCAGCGCGGCCGGCCCCGCCAGCGCCGCCGCCACCGCGACCGCCCAGCCCCAGTTCCACTCGCGCAGGGCCATCGCCAGCAGAACGCCCTGGAGCGCGAACAACGAGCCCACCGAAAGGTCGATCCCCCCCGTGATGATCGCCGCCCCGAGCCCGATGCTGAAGATGCCGAACAGCCCGGTCAGGCGGGCCATGTTCTGAAGATTGTCCACCCCCAGGAACCGCGGGTTGAGCGCCGCGGTCGCCGCGCACAGCACGGCGAGCAGAAGCGCGAGGGCCAACTCCTTGCGGCTCATCCCGCGCTCCCCACCGCCAGTCGCATCACCGCCTCCTCCCCGAACGCGTCGCGCCCCAGGACTCCCGCGAGCCGTCCCTCGTGCATCACCGCAACCCGGTCGCTGACCCCCAGCACCTCCTCCATGTCGGAGCTGATCATCAGTATTCCGACGCCTCCTTCCACCAGATCCCGCATGAGGGAATAGATCTCGGCCTTCGCCCCCACGTCAACCCCCCGCGTCGGCTCGTCCAGGATCAGTACCCGGGGAGGGGGGGAAAGCCACTTGCCGACCGCGACCTTCTGCTGGTTGCCGCCGCTCAGGCTTTGAACCGGAGCCTCCACCGAGGGCGTCCGGATCGCGAGCGCCGCGCACCGACCGCGGGCGAAATCCTTCTCCGGCTTCGCCCGGATCAGCCCAATCCTCGTGAACTGCCCGAGGCAGGCAAGCGTCAGGTTCTCCCGCACCGTCATTTCCACGACGAGCCCCGCGGTGTGCCGGTCCTCGGGAACGAGCGCGATCCCCGCCGCGATCGCGTCACGGGGGAAGCGAACCGCGACCGGCCGGCCGTCCACGAGGATGTCCCCCGCGAGCGGAGGATCGATCCCGAACAGCGCCTGCGCCAGCTCCGAGCGCCCCGCCCCCACGAGCCCCGCGAGTCCCAGGATCTCCCCGGCGGCCACCTCGAAGCTCACCGCGCACTGCGGCCGGGCCCGGACCACCAACCCCCGCACCTCGAGCGCCGGGGCCCGCTCCGGCAGGGCCGCCCGCGCGGGAGCCCGGGCCAGCTCCCGCCCGACCATGAGCCGGACCATCCGGTCGTGAGAGATCTCCTGGCGCGCCAGCTCGCCCGCGTTGCGTCCGTCCCGCAGGACCACCACCCGGTCCGCGCACGCCCCGACCTCCCCGAGCCGGTGCGAGATCAGGATCACGCCCGCTCCTTGCGCCTTCAGGTCGCGTACCACCGCAAGCAGCCGGTCCGTCTCCGCCGGAGTGAGCCGGCTGGTGGGCTCGTCCATGATGATCAGGCGGGCATGCCTCGAAAGGACCTTGGCGATCTCGACCATCTGCCGCTGGGCGAGCGAAAGGTCCCTGAGCGGCACGCCGGGGGAAGCCGCGATCCCCAGGCGCGCCAGCGGTTCCCGCGCCGCCGAAAGCATCGCCGCGCGATCCAGGAGCCGCAACGGACCGCCGCGCACCGGCTCGCGTCCCAGCAGGATGTTCCCCGGCGCGTCCAGGTTGTCCAGTACCGTCAACTCCTGGTGGATGAACCCGATTCCCAGCGCGATCGAGGCGCGCGCGGACCGGATCTCGACCGGCCGGCCGTCGATGACAATCGAGCCCGCGTCGGGCTGGTGGACACCGCCCAAGAGGTTCATGAGCGTGGACTTGCCCGCCCCGTTTTCCCCGACCAGTCCCACCACCTCTCCGGCCTTGACCGTAAGGTTCACGCCGTCGAGGGCCAGAACGCCGGGAAACCGCTTGGTTACCCCACGGACCTCAAGAAGGGGATGGTCCGCCCCGCCAGGGATCATCTGCCACGGAGAACTTTGAGGCGCGCCGCGAACTCGTCCACGCCATCCTTCGAGATCGCGAGCGTGGGGACGATGATCTTCCGGCTCGCGGGTATCGCGGACTTGTCGCCCTGCAAGACTTTCGCCATGAGGTGCACGGCCCGGTAGCCGAACTCGTACGGTTGCTGAACGACCGTGGCGAAGATCGCGCCGGACCGGACTCCTTCCAGCGTCTCCTCCTCCTCGTCGAAGCACACGATTCCGATCCTGCCCGTTTTTCCCGACTCCTTGACCGCGTTCAGGATCGCCGGGCCGTTGTAGCTCCAGAGCCCGACCAGGCAGGCCAAGCCGGGGTACTTCACCAGCGCGTCGAGCACGTTCGCCTTGGCCCGAACCCGGTCCGTTTCGTCGGTCCGCACGTCCACGATCCGCACCGCGCTCCCCTTAATCGCCTGCTTGATCCCCTCCAACCGCTCCCGCGCGTTCTGCGCGTCCAGCGTGCCCACGAACACCATGATCCTTCCGCCCCGCGGCAGGAACCGCTTGATGAGGTCCCCCGCCTGCCGCCCCGCGGCCACGTTGTCCGTGCCGATGTAGCACGCGCGATCGCTCTGAGGCGCATCGCTATCCTGGGTCACCAGCAACGCCTTCCTGGCCACCTCGTTGAGCAGGAGCGTCTGGTTGGCCGGATCCACGGGGCTGATCGCGACGCCCCGGATACCCTTCGCCAGCAGGTCATCCAGGATCCGCTTCTGCGTCGCCGCCGAGCCGTCCGACGGAATCTGGAACTCCAGCCCCACTCCGGGCAGTTCAGACACCGCCTTGTTGCACCCCGCCCGGGCGATCGTCCAGAAGTCCGACGCGTTGTTGGTCACGAAGGCGACGTTGAGCTTATCCCCGCCCGCTTTTCCGCACCCCGCGCCCAGCACCGCCACCGCGGCCGCGCACGCCAGCATTCCTCGCTTCAATCTCATCGGTCACCCCTCCCTTTCCTTGAAAGTCCTGCGGCCTCGTTCCTCGCCCAAGGTTCCATGGTACCAAGGCGCTTCCACAACATCGCTCCGCACTACGCCCCCCATTGCCCTCACGAACGCGCGCGAAATGCCCGAGGCGTGCCCCCGGCCTCACTCGCCCGGCACGGACACCTCCGTCGGGATGCCGGGCTCCAGGATGACGCGGCGGGTGACTCCGCCGACGCGCACCGCCTGATCCCGCCGCTCCTTCGCGGTGAGGACGGCGCGCGCCAGGCGCCCGGCTTCCCAATCAAGGTCCACCAGGACACCGCCGCGCGCGCGCAGGCCGCGGACCGAACCCGAAGGCCACGCCGGGGGAAGCGCCGGCAACAGGTGTATGACGAAACCGCCCCGGCCGTCCAGCGCGTGGCTCTGGACCAGCATCTCCAGGATCCCCGCCGCCCCGCCGAAGTTGCCGTCAATCTGGAATGGCGGATGGGCATCAAACAGGTTGGGGTAGCTCCGCTCAGGCTGCAGCAGCATCGCCAGGAGCCGGTGGGAACGCTCGCCGTCGTGCAGGCGAGCCCAGAAGTTGACCTTCCAGGCCAGGCTCCAGCCCGTGCCCGCGTCACCGCGCAGCTCGAGGGACTTTCGCGCCGCGGCGGCGAGATCCGGGGTCGCGAGGAGCGTGATCTGCGCGCTGGGATGCAGGGCGAACAGGTGGGAGACATGGCGGTGACCCCGTTCGGGCGCCTCGAGGTCCCAGTCCTCCTGCCATTCCTGGAGCTGGCCCGCCTTCCCTATCGCAAGCGGCGCCAGCCTCGCCCGCGCGTCCAGAACCTTCGCCCGGAACGCGACGTCGCGCTCCAGCACGCGCGAAGCCCCGGCGACCGCGTCGAAGAGGTCCCGAAGGATGCTCATGTCCATGGACGGCCCCGCGCACAGCGCCGTGTCGGCCTGGCCGGGGATCGCGTTCTCCGGCGAAAGCGACGGGCAGGTGACCAGGAACCCCGTTCGGGGGTCCTTGACGAGCGTGTCCAGAAAGAACTCGGCCGCGCCCTTGAGTACGGGATAATCGCGAGCCAGCGCCGTCCGGTCGCCGCCGTAAAGCCAGCGCTGCCACAGGTGCAGACAGAGCCAGGCGCCCCCCATGGGCCACAGGCCCCACCGGGCCCCGTCAATCGGCCCGCTGGCCCGCCACACGTCGGTGTTGTGATGCGCCACCCAGCCCCGGGCGCCGTAGAGCGCAACGGCCGTGTGTCTCCCCGCCTCCGCCAGATCGTGCACCATCGCCGCCAAGGGCTCCACGCATTCCGGAAGGTCCGCGGGTTCGGCGAGCCAGTAGTTCATCTCGGTGTTGATGTTGATCGTGTACTTCGCGCCCCACGGCGGATCGAGGCCGTCCACCCACAGCCCCTGGAGCCCCGCGGGCTGGCCGCCGGGCCGCGAGCTCGCGATCATGAGATAGCGGGCGAACTGCACGTACAGCGCGGCCAGCGCGGGGTCGTCCCCGGAGTGCTCGCGCCGGGAGGCCGTCGGCTTGTCCGGGCCCGTCTCCCCGCCGAGGCGGATCGCGAACCGCCGGAACAGCGCCCGGTAGTCCGCGCGATGACGAGCGCGCAGATCGTCCGCGCCGAAGCGCCCGGCGGCTGCGAGGGTCTCCCCGTTGAGCCGCGCCGGATCCGCCGTGACGTCCCTGAACGACCGGTACGACGTCGCCATCGCGACGAGGATGACGGCCGACGAGGCGCCCCTGATGCCCAGGCGGGCGCCGCGGGCCTCGACGGTCCCGCCCTCCGCGCGCACGGCGATCCGCGCCTCCCACGCGAGCGCGTCCGCGACTCCCTCGCGGCTTTCGTTCCGGCCCCCCATGATCAGCCCGCCCGGCACGGCCCGCTCGCCGTGCTCGACGTGCGGAGTGTCGAGGAACAGGCTGCAATCGAGACTGCCCGGCCCCACCGCCCGCAGGACCACCACCAGCACCCCGTCCGGCGCGCTGGCGAAGCATTCCCGGGTGAAGCGCGTGCCGTTCAGGTCGTAGCTGATCCTGACGGCCGCCTCGTCCAGGTCGAGCTCGCGGCGGTAGCCGGTCGCGGCCGCGTGTCCGGGGAACTCGATATGGAGGTTGCCCAGCGTCTCATAGGGCATCTGGCGCAAAGGCCGGGACATGAACCGGGCGTCCGCCAGCTCCCCCGCCTCGCGGTTCCTTCCCGCGAAGATCAACTCCCTGATGCGGGCCAGCGTCGCGCGTCCCTCCGGGTTGACCTGGTCGTAGGGGCCGCCGGCAAAGAGCGAGCTCTCGCACAGGACCAGCCGCTCCTCCTCCGTACCGCCGCACACCAGCGCCCCCAGCCGGCCGTTCCCGACCGGATAGCCCTCCGTGATCGGATCGCGCGCCGGCTGGTCCGACCAGATCGTCAGTGCGATCGCCGCTGCCCCTCCCATCAGGCCGGTCATTCTCCGCAGTGAACCCGTCTCGTCACCATCACGCGGTCCAGGTCCGAAGTGAGGGTCTCGAGAAAGATGCGCCCGTCCCACGCGCCGGAGGTGACGAGGCCCAGCGCCAGACTGAACACGCGCGCCGACCCCCGTGCGTCCCGTCCTCCGCTTCCGCCGGCATCATCCTGGGAATCGCAGCGCCAAGTCCTCCTGGTCATTCTCGCCGCACTCTATCGCGACGGCTCGTCGTGTTCTTGATAGTCGAACCAGTCGAAATCCGCGGGTCTCTTGCAGGGCGAGCCGTTGCCGCTGGCGTACATGGCGAGATAGACGCCCGTGAAGCCCCCCGCGACTTCCGTCGAGAGGTAGCGGGTCTCGCCCTGGCCCAGACATTTCAAGCCGCCTTCCGCGGCGCCATAGAGGAAGCGGTACCGTTCCCGGTCCGCGTCGATGGCCAGGATAATTCGCGACGTGGTCCCCGCGGACAAGGGTTCACAGGCCACTTCGGCATGGAGGCTGCCGATCCGGCGGCGCAGGACCACGCAGTCCATGGTTCCGCGGCGGGTGACGAAGATCTCGTAGTGGTGGGTCTCGTTCATCCTGGCCACCAGACCGGCCTCCTCGTTCTCGGTCTCCGGGCTGAATTCAAGGCATGCCGCCGCGCGCAGCGAGAAATGACGCTGGCGCCGGCCCACCCAGGCCGGGGAGGCGATGTCACCGAGGCCGTGCGCGGAGCCCCGCAGGCGGAGATGGCTTGGGCGCTCCGCAAGCGAGTAGCATGCGGGATCCGGGTTGCGAAGGAAGTTCCATTGGGGACCCAGCGTGAGTGAATCAAAATCGTCGCGCGCGGCCGCCGCTGGCCCCGGCGCGGGCTCCAGGGACGATTCCATCTCCAGCTCGATTCTGCCCTGCTGGCCGATGACCGGGAAACCGTCCTCGGCCCAAGTGACCGGGCTCAGGAAGGTTTCGCGCCCCAGGTGATAGCAGGGCGGATACCCCACCGGGCGGACCCCGAGGAACACCGCAGACCATTCGCCCGACTCGGCTTCGACCAGGTCGGCATGTCCCAAGACCTGAATCGGACTCCGGAAACTCCGGTGCGTCAGGATGGGGTTGCGCGGGCAGGGCGTAAACGGCCCCCAAGGGCTCGTGCTCCGGGCGATCGTCACCATGTGCCCATACTCCGTGCCGCCTTCGGCGATCATGAGGTAATACCACTCACGTCGGCGGTAGAGATGGGGGGCTTCAGGATACTGGCCCCCGGTACCCGGCCACACCACCTTCGGCTCGGTCAGCAACGCGCCGGTCTTCACATCGATGCGGCTCTGCAACGCCCCATCCCGAGAGGTCGTGTAGTAAACGCTCCCGTCGTCGTCGAAGAAGAGTGACGGGTCGATACCCTCCTGCCTAACCATGACCGGCTCGGACCAGGGACCAGCCGGGTGGTTCGCGGTGACGATGAAGTTCCCTCCGGCGCTCACGTTGGTCGTGGTCATGTAGAACAGACCCCGGTGGTGCCGGATCGTGGGCGCAAAGACGCCCTGGGAGGCGCCAGCCTTCCTGAGGGGCAGCTGGCTTTCCCGGGTCAGGCAGTGCCCGAGCTGGTCCCAATGCACCAGGTCGCGGCTGTGGAAGACGGGGACCCCGGGAAAGTACTCGAAGCTGCTGGTGACGAGGTAGAAGTCCCGCCCCACCCGGCAGACGCTGGGGTCGGGATGGAACCCGGACAGGACGGGATTCCGGTACTTCATCGCACCATCAAGCCGACGCGATCCAGAGCGATCGAACCGATCACGGGCGATTTCGACCTGATGGTAATCCAGAGATCGAACGCCTTGGGCATGGCCTTGATGTGCCCGGGGTCGGCGGTGAGGAGCGTTTCGGTCTTCCACTCCCCGCGCGTGAGGTCCGACAGCCTTATCCGTCCCAGCGGCATCCACCAGTTGATGGGGCTCTGCATCACGGCTTCGATGTAGGCGTCCGGATCGCCGGTCGCGAAATCGGGAGCCAGACGGATGTCGAACACGGCCCCCCGGATGTTCTTCCGGTCGAGCTTGTCTTCTCCAGGGAAGTCCGAGACCACCAGGAGCTCGCGCAGCCGGTCACTGTCCGGAATCCCGCCATCCAGGGTGATCTTGCACACCTGCTGATTGGGGCGGACGCTGGCGTCATATTCGACTTTCCACTGCGATCGCACCGACGCGGGCAGCGTCGGTCCCTCGAAGTCCCAGAGGATCCGGGGTTTCGGCACTGAAGGCTTGAACACCACGTTCCGGCTCACCTTCCATTTCCCGGATTGGACCTCCACCGTGGCGGACCCGGGGCGGTCGCCCTTGATGAAGAATCTCCCGACCGACTGCGGGAGCCCGATGGTCCGCCGGTCGGCCGTCACCGGCCCCTGGAGGCTGATGCGCCCGTCCTCCAGCGGAAGCGGATACGGGGCGTCCTCATCGCCGTTGCGCGCAAACACCCAGGCTTCCACCTGGTCTCCGGCGTACAGCTCCGGCGGAATCCACAGCGCCAGGTTCGGCGTCCGCGGAGCGGGATCACTGGTCTCCGCCACCGCGGGCTCCTGCCCCGCGGCGGGGATCGCGTACACGATGATCGACGACGGCGGGACCGACGCCCGGAAGGACGCTCCGGCCTTGAACGCCCTGACGGCCGGGCCGGTATTCCAGATCTCCGCGGGCCGCTTCTTCCCTTCGGGCTTCTCCGGCTCGCGGTCCAGCCAGAAGAACTCCCGGGGGGTGAACCGGAACTCCCGGCCGGCCGGACCGGGCGTGAAGCCCCGCAGATTCACGTCGAGATCGACCGGGTCCCATGTCGACTGGTTGATGACCATGATCGAAAGACCCCGGTCCGACCGGGTGGCGTACACCGCGGCGTTCTTCGCGCCCGTGAGTTCCGAAGCCACCAGCGTGTCGCCCATGGCCCGGCTCCACAGCCAGAACGGCCAGTAGATGCTCCGGCGCATGCTCCCGGGCTCCGCCTCCGCCACCATGGCGAAGACATCCCACTGCATGGCAAAGGCCGCTCCGTGCCGGAACATTTCTCCCACCCATCCGGCGTGCCAGAGGGCCCCGCGCATGTCCGCCCAGCCCATGTTCCACTCGGAAAAGTTGATCTCGATCTTCCCCTCCCGGTCGGGCCGGACCCGGCGGATGATGGCTTTGGCTTCATCCATGGTCCTCCGGACCTCGTCCAGCTTGGAGAAGAGTTCATCGTCGGGCATCGCGCCCGGCCCCGTGCCGATCCCGGCGGGGTAGGCGTGGATGGAGAAGAAATCGAGCTGATCGCCGCACTGCTTCAACACCTCTTCCAGCCAGTCCATGCACCCCACCTTGATGGTCGGATCCACGGCCTTCATGGCCCGGGCGAATTCCTCGTACCGGCGGGCGAAGATGTTCCCGTTGAGTTCCGTGCCGTCCGGCAGGAAGTGGCCGGCTTCCCACGACCCCCCTTGTTCGTTCCCGACCTCCCAGTATCGAACGTTGTATCCCATCTTCTTGTTCGCCCAGCGCACCCACTCGGCCGCGTCGCGGGGGGATCCCGTGCCGGCGTTCACGATGACGAACGGCTCATCGCCGAGGTCGCGGATGAATTCGTGCATCGTCTTGACGTCCACGTGACCGTGCCACTTGGTCGAGAGCATCCTGGGCCTCTCGTTGGGTTTGACGTCCACCAGGAAACCCGGTGCCCAGTCCGAGTAGTCGATGTTCCAGGTGCCCCACGGGGCCGACCACGCGGAATACGGCTTGGGGTTGAACCGGGAGTAGTCCACGTCGTCGCCGTGCCGCACGCCGTTCCCGTTCCAGAACGTGCCGTCCCCCCAGCTTCCTCCGGGCAGGCGGATCAGAATCGGGCCCAGGTCCCTGATCCAACCCCGCAGCACCGGGTTGTCGTACGTCTTCTTGAAGTACCACCCCGCGACGTTGGTGCCCAGCAGGCGCCGACGATCCATGGTGCGAAGCTCCTTGGAAGCGTCCACCGTCAGCGTCCCGGCCCCCGCCGACTGCGAGGCGATCATCAGGACGAGTCCGGCCCACCGCCATCTGTTCATCATCGTGTCTCCCTTCTATCCGACGATCACATCAATCTCGGCCGCCGACGCCCGGTCACTGTCGCCTACGGTCCGCAGCGCCGTCATCCTGAAATATCGGGCGGACACGGGCGCGGCCAGCCTCACGATCTGCTGCGTCCGGCTGTTGACGATGTTGTCAAACCCCACCCGATCCGCGGCCACAACCCAGTTCGTTCCGTCAAGGCTGACCTCGAATCTGGCCTGCATGACGATGCCGCCGTCCCAGCCGTCCTGGCGCGGCGTGTACGAGAATCCGCGCACCGCCACGGTCTCGCCCAGGTCCACCGCGAGATGGTGCGGCCCGGGGTCGGTGCCGTCGCGGTGCCGGGTCTCCCAGAACGTCCCGGGATCGTCGTCGATCGCGCGCTCGGCCCGGCCGCCGGCGTCATCCTGGGAATCGCAACTCAGGATCTTCCATTTCCCCTTCGCCGGTCCGTACTCGACGCGGCTCGCCACCGGCCCGCTGCCGGCGATCTCCCCGCCCGGGGTCAACGGGAAGGAAGCCGCCTGCATGACGCCGCCCCGGGGCAGCGGGATCGTGTTCGTGTACCGCGCCGAGGCATCCGTCGGATCGGTGCCGTCCAGGGTGTAACGCGCGTATGCTCCCGCCGGCGGTGTGATCGTCACGAGGCCCCCGAGGTCGCGGGCGATCTTCGGTCCGGCCAGGATCGCGGGAGCCAGATACAGGCCGAGGCCCGTCAACGCGGGCCGGAGACGGAATCGCGTGAAATGGACCCTGACGCCGGAGAGGGTGGCATCGGCGAAGCGGACCAACCGTTTGTGACCGATGACGGTCCCGCCGGCGACCCGTGACCACCCCCCCTCCGTGAGGATCTCCACGTCGAAGGTCTCGACGCGCTGGCCCGAGGCGATGTACTCCTGAAGCGAGAGGCAGTTGGCCCGGACCGGGGCCGGCCATTCCGCGGTGATCGTGACCGTGGTCGCGCCGTCCGTCGTGGTCCAGAACGTGCCGGGATCGCCGTCCAGCAGCGATGTCGGGTCGCCCACCGAAGCGCCGCCGGTCACCTCCGCGGTCAGCCGGGCTCCCGCCGCGAGATCCCGACCGAACGTCTGCTTGAGGACCCCGCCGAACTGCGCGAGCCGGGCGACATCCCGCTCATGGAACAGGCCCCTCCGGTCCGGCGGAATGTTGAGGAGGAACTGGCCGTTTCCGCCGACCGAACCGTAGTAGACGTCCAGCAACTCGCCGAGCGGGCGGACGCGGTCGTCCTCGTTCTCATGGTAGAACCAGCCCGGGCGGATGGACGTGTTCACCTGGCTGGGGTACCACGCCAGCCTCGCCCGATCTCCCCGACTTCGCATCAGCGCCTGCCGGCTGCCCAGGTCGTCCCCGTGGATGTCCCGCAGATAACCTCCCAGCGTCTCGTCGGAGCGCTCCCACGCCCGTCCGTCGCCGGGCATCGGGATGACGCTCCACTCACTGACCCGGGCGTGTCCCGCCTCGTTCCCGCACCAGCGGACATCCGGTCCCCGGACGCTGATCGTCGCGGATGGTGCGAGTTCCCGGATCAGCCGCCAGTACGCGCGCCAGTCGTACTCCTGCTTCCTGCCATTGGGTCCCTCCGCGCAGGCGCCGTCGAACCAGACTTCCTCGAATCCGGGATAGGTCGTCAACACCTCCCGGAGCTGGTTCAGGAAATACCGGTTGTACCGGGGGGAATCACCGTAACTCCGCTCGTGCCGGTCCCACGGCGAGAGATAGACGCCGTAGCGCAGGCCTTGCGTACGGCACGCCGCGACGAATTCCCCCAGCACGTCGCCCCGGCCGCCCTTCCAGGGGCTGCTCCTTACGCAGTGTTCGGTGTACCGGGTGGGCCACAGGCAGAATCCGTCGTGGTGCTTGGCCGTGAGGATCATGCGCGTGATGCCGGCCGACTTCGCCGCGCGGGCCCACTGCCCGGCATCGAGGGCGGCCGGGTTGAACAGCGCGGGATCCTCCGATCCGTCCCCCCATTCGCGGTTCGTGAAGGTGTTCATCCCGAAATGCACGAAGGCCGAGATCTCGTCGCGCTGCCACGCGAGCTGGCGGGCGGTCGGCCGCACCTGCGCCGCCTTGGCCAGCACGGCCTCCTCTGAATCGTCGGCGTCCAGCCGGGTCATGGCGTCCGGTCCGGTGCGGCGAGCTTCCGGAACCCGTCGGCGAGTTCCGGATCGTTGAACCGGAGGATCTTCCGGTTGAAGTACCCGCCGGCGTCCCAGAGCATCGGGCACATGCCCAGCCGCAAGGCCCTCCCGGCGATCGTCAGGTTGTAGGTCCGCACGCTGACCGGGTCCTTGTTCTTCGCCGCCCCGCCGTACTCGCCCACGATCACCGGAATGCCCTGCGTGAGGAACCGCTCGTGCAGTTTCTTGAAGTTGTCGTCGAGTTCCTTGAGGTCTTCCCTCGTCCCCCAGGTGGATCTGGCCTTGCCCCACGACGCGTCCTTCTCAAGAATGGCGAACGTGGAGGGCGTGTAGTAGTGCACCGAGACGATGGACATCTTCGCCGGGTCCGTCGGCATGCGGAATTCGGGGTCGGTCGTCCGGTCGATGTCGGTTGAATGCCCCGCGATGAGGAGCGGCCGGACGCCGTTCATGCCACCGGAGGTGCGGGTCAGGTCCACAAAGGCCTGGTTGATCCGGTTGAGGATGGCGTACGCCTGCCGCTTGCCCTCCGCCTGTCCGGGCTTGTAGGGATCCCAGAGCTTCGGGAAGTTCCCCTCCTCGTTGAGCGACTCGAAGACGAGATTCGTTGACCGGTCCCGGCAGTGCCCGGCGATCTGGGACCACATCCGGGTGTACCGGCGCATGGTGCCGGGCTCGTCCGTCTGGAAGTGCTCCCACCAGCCGCCGTCCCAGTGGATATTGACGACGGCGACCATGCCTTCATCCAGCACGTCATCGACCACCCGGCCGACGCGCTCGAGGAGCCGGGTATCAATCGTGAAGTTTTCGCCCATCAGGTTCGACCAGGCCACGGGAATCCGGACCGACCCGAACCCGGCCTCCCGGATCGCATGGACCAGTTCACGCGTCGTCACCGGATTGCCCCAGGCGGTTTCGTAGTCGCGGACCCGGCCGCCCTTGATCCAGTCGCCGCAGGCCTCCAGCGTGTTGCCGAGGTTCCAGCCCAGCCCCATCCGGCGGACAAAGACCATGGCAGGGGTCTCGGATGCCGGCGCCGCGCCCGCCCCCCTCGAGATCATCACGAGGCTTCCGGTCAGGCCGGCGAGAATGGCAGCGGCGCGAAGCCGGGACGGCAATGTCATCGGCACACTATATCAATTGCGGGAAGATGAATGACCGGGCCGGACCGGTCACCCACCGACGGCATTCCGCCCGCCGAGTACTCACACGCGACCGCAACCGCTTCCACTCGCGACCCGCAATCGCCGCAGACATGGAACCGGGAGGGGATGCGCTTCCCCCGAATGACGACCGGCTCGCCCGCCTCGGGCCAGCCGTCCGCGGTCCACCGGAGGCGGCGCACGTGCAGTGTCGGCTGACCGTCGTGGTACGCATCGTAGGCGTGATAGACCAGGAAATCCTGTCCGGCGTCGGAGAGCACGGCGCAGTGTCCGGGGCCCCGCCACCGTTCATCGCCACCCAGGATCAGGTCGCCGCCGCCCTCCATCATGCCTTTCCCCCGACGGTCCAGATAGGGTCCCGCCGGGAATCGCGACCGGCCCGCGCGGATCTCGTAGGTGCTCTCCGCGCCGCGGCAGCACTGGCCCGTGGACGCGAAGAGGTAGTAGAAGCCCGCGTGCTCCACGATGAAGGGCGCCTCGATGTCGGTGGAGGGGCGGCGCGCGATCGCCGTCAACGCCACGGGATGGCCTTCAGGTTTCCCCGTGGCGGCATCGAGCGGAACCACCTTGATCCCACTCCAGTAGGAGCCGAACGCGAGCCACCAGCGCCCGGCGCGATCGCACACCGCCTGCGGATCGATCGCGTCATAGTCATCGCCCGGCCGCGAGGCGATCACTTCGCCTTCATCCCGCCACCCGTAGTCCGGCGCGTCCGGATCGAGCGTGGCATTGGACGCCAGACCGATGCACGAGCGGTTGCTCCCGAACGTCGAGGCGGCATAGTACAGGTGGAACCGGCCGTTCCGCCGGCTGATATCCGGCGCCCACAGCGCCCCCACCCCAGGCACGGCCGCGCTCACCCACGACGGCGTGGCCGCGAAGACCCGGCCGACGCGTTCCCAATGGACCAGGTCGGTCGAGCGGCGGATCGGGAGGCCGTCCCCGGTGGAGAAGACGTAGTACCGGCCCCGGTCCGCAATGATGCAGGGATCATGGACGCCCCGGGTGTCGGGATCCACCCCAGTTGGCCCATGACGACGTCCGCGCGGAGCTGTGCAATAACGCAACCGCATCCCCTGGCGGTTCGATTCCTTCCCCCGCCACCGGGGGTAGTCCTTCGACAGCAGCTTGGCCGGGCGGTCCGTGAACCACGCGTAGCCATCGCGGCGCTCGGACTCGATTTCGTCCACGGAGTGGCGCACGACCCCGTCGCGGCCGCAGAAGACCGGACGGTCGGTCCCGATCTCGTAGAACCGCGCCCATCGGCCGTCTGGAAGCCGCGCCTTCCGGAGCCAGGCCACCGCGGCTTCGACCGCCCCGGTCACCCCGGGCGACGGCGGTTCCCCCATCAGAAACCGCACGATGCGGACGCTCTCGGCGCTCGCGAGCGCGGCCGGCTCGTACGAGCGGCCGGGAGCGGGGGCAAAAGTCCTCTCGTCGTGTTGCTGGCACCACGCCGTCCTCGTCCCCGCGACCACGATCTGGCACCGGAGGATGCATTCGACGCCCCGGTGGACGGCGGCGCCCGCGGCTTCGCGGCGGCCCGCATCCACGCACCCTCCGCCGTCCCGCGCCGCGTCGCGCAGGCCTTCGAGGGCGTTGACCATGGCGTCGTCGTTGAACGTGATCCGGTCGCGGTAGCCGCCGGCCAACGGGAAGATCTGGGGCCAGCCGCCGCTCGGGTACTGCGCCGTGAGGATCCAGGCGAGGCCCCGGCGAACAGCCTGCCCGTACGCCGTCCCCCCGCCCGCCGCGGCAAACCTCATCAGGAATCGCATCTGGTCCGCCGTCGCCCCGTTGTCGATCGTCGCAAGGCCCGGCGCGGCGCCCGGCGGCCTCGGACCCGCCGTCATGTCGATGTTCTTCGGCCACCCCCCGGACGGCGTCTGGTACGAGAGCACATTGGCCGCGATCCGCGCCGCTTCCGGCGTCCGGTACCAGCCTGCGGGCCGTCCGGCGTCAAGCCGCGGATGGCCGGCCGACGCCACGCCGGCGGCCAGGGCGGCCGCCAGTGCCGACGCTACCATCCGGCGCACATCCCGACCGAGTCGATGAAGAGGTTCCGGTCCTCTCCCGCGATGATCGCGTCGTTGATGAACTCGATCGCCATCCGGTGACGGCCCGGTTCCAGTGTCACCGGACCGCCGCCGCACCTTCCTGATCCGACCAGCTCGGTCGTCGACAGCTCCCGGCCGTCCACCGAGAACCTCAGCTTCGCGTACTCGCCCCCGGCCGGGGTCGAGTTCCCGGTCACGAGGATCCCGTAGGCGCCCGCGCGCGCGCACTCGAACCCGGCCTCGACCCGGCCCGCGCTCCTCAGCGCGATCCCGCTTCCCGACACCGACGAGTACGGGCTCTCGCCGGTCAGCCGGAAGGCACCGAGCGGCAGGGCCTCGCAGACGCCGCGCCCCGACGGCGCCGGAAACCCGGCCTCCAGGCCGGCCAGGAGCGCGGTCGCGTACCTCCGTCCCCGCACGGCGTTGTCCCCGTCCCGGTCCCAGTTCATCCCGTCCAGGACCACGGTGGTATCCCCCGTCTTCATCGCCACGACGGCCCCGGGAGAGACCAGGACCTCGCTCCCGGGCGGATACCGGAGCCGCGGCCCGACCTCGACCGGGCCCAGCGCCAGCTCGCGCCCGCCGCCCCATTCCGACCCGTTGACGAATGCGATCTCCAGGGCGTTCTCGCCGGCCGCGAACCCGGCGACGAACTCGTATCCCTGCGGCGCGGCCGCATCCACGGTCAGTCCGCCCTGGATCACGCCGTTCACGCAGAACAGCACGGCCGGGAACACGCCGTCCCGCGCGGTTCCCGACGCCGCCACCGTCACCGGGTACAGCCCGGGCTCGCCCACCCGGACCCGCACCACCGCGTTCCCGCGCCGGTTGAACCAGGCCTCGCTCCGGTTCCCCGCGGTCCGCGGTTCTCCGCCGCTCAGGCTGAACACGCCCGCCGGATAGGACCTGCCGCCGGACCGGCCGCGCCGGGAGGGAACGAACACGCGGTCCGCGGCGTCCATGACGGGGGAGATGTTCCTCTCCCAGCCCGCGGGACGGGTGGTGTAGGTGACGTCCTCGCGCGACACGCCGTCCAGCAGGGCGCTCTCACGCGCGCGCAACGCCGTCGCGACCCGGGTCTCCCGCATCTCGAGTTCGGACGCGCCGAGCGCCTTCCCGAGCGCCCGGAACGCCTCCGCCCCGGGCCGGTGCCAGTAGATCCGGCCGCCGCCCGAGCGAACGAACCCGGCCACGGCCTCCCGCGATCCCGTGATGCCCTCCCCGCCGCCCTCGAGAATGAGGAGCCCTACGCCGGCCAGGCCGGAGGGGCGCAGGGACCCCGCGGCCCTCTCGAACTCGACCCCGACCGACGACAGCCTGGCCGCGAACGCGTCGTCGTCGCCGAGCAGGAGCGTGCGGTCCCGCCGCGGCGGCCGCCACCTGGCGAGGTATGCGACCGCATTGGCCAGCAGCCGGCGCGCCGCCGGCTCGGTCCCGTACTTCCCCCCGACCAGCGCCTGCACGAGCACGAGGCGGCCCTTCCCGGCCGGAAACTCCACCACGGCAGCCTGGTCGAGCGAGCTCGGCCCGCCCGACACCACGATCGCCCGCCCGCCGGCGCTCTCCGGTCTGACCACCTGCCGCCGCGCCACGTAGAGGTCGCCGCGCCAGAACGCGAGGTCCCCGGCTCCGATCCCCTCCAGCAACGGGTGCCGCGGGTTCAGCGGGAACGTCATGGTCGACCCGTGCTCGACGAGCCTGAGTCCCATGCCGAGCGGCCCCAGCGTCTCCTGCTCGAGCACGACCGCGCGGCCCCCGGACCGGAGAAAGCCCGTAAACGCGGCCGTATCGAACGCCGTCCCTCCGATCACGGGAACCCCGCCGCCCGAGTCCTTCCCAAGCGCATTCGGCGCCACGACCAGGACCGTCCGCGCCGAGTCCACGCCGGCCAGACCGTCCAGCGACTTCACCGAACCCGGCCACGTACCGGCGGGATCGTAGGTGACGAGGCGCGTTCCGGCCGGCGCCGCCAGCTCCGTCTTCGGCTCCACCCCCAGGGAACACGCCGCGCGATGGACCTCATCACCGTCGGCGAGCAGGACCGCCTCCAGCGCGAAGACCTTGCGTCCCTTGACCGGCGGCGCCTCCACCGCCAGGCTCACCGGCCGGTAGCCGGCCGGCTCCAGGACCAGCGTCGCGGACGCGACCGTCTTCCCCGCGCGCAGGAGACGCAGCTCCAGGGAGAGGGTCTTCGCCGAATCGTTGAAGACGTCGAACTCGAGAGTCGCCTTCTCCCCCGCGAACACGCGGTTGTCCCGGGTCCTAAGGTACGCCGCCACCCGCCGGTAGAACTCCTTCTGCTCATCGTAACCGCGCCGCTTGCCTGGCCGGCCGCCAAAGTCGAACGCCGACCACGGGCACATGGCCGAGACTCCCGACCGCCGGTACGCCAGCGTCTGGTCCGTCCACGCCCGCACCCGCGCCCGGTCCGTGTGCTCGCCCCGGTTCAGGTACGCCTCGTCCCCGAAGAAGACCGACCCGGCGGAGTAGTCCCGTATGGGGACCCACAGGTACTCGCCGATGTAGAGCGGCTTCTTCCGTTCCCAGAGGAACCCCGTGCTCCTTTGGCCCAGCATCCCGCCGCCCGCCTCGGTCTGGACCCGGCTCCCCAGCCAGTCGCAGATCACCGGGTACGCGTGCTGGTTCGGCAGTTCCCACGGATAGTGCAGGCCGATGACGTCGTAGGAACCTCCCGGATCGAGATCGGCCTCGAACGTGACCGGGTGGTGCGGGTCGATCCCCTTCACGAACCGCCCGAGCTCCGCGAGTTTCTTCTCCAGGTCGGGGCAGGTCCTCGCGTTCCCCATGAACATGATCTCGTTGCCCAGGCTCCATAGCGCGAGGCAGGCATGGTTCCGGTCCCGGCGCACGAGTTCCGCCAGGTGCGTCCGGTAGTTCTCCCAGAACCCGTGGTCGCTGTACGCGTAGGATCCGGTGTCCGTGTATACCGCGGCCTCGTCCACGATCATGACTCCGACCTCGTCGGCGATATCGAGCCAGCGCGCGGGCCATGGCTCGGTATGAAGCCGGAACGTGCAAACGTTGCCCGCCCTCATCGTCTCCAGATTCCTGCGTATCTCCTCGTCGCTCTGGGGTTGCGTTACCGGCCACGTGCTCGAAGCCAGCAAGTGGCGCTTGACCCCGTTCAGGTAGAAGTCCGGCCCTTCCGTCCATATCTCCTTGAATCCGAACCGGATCGTCTGGGCGTCGACGAGGTCCCCGCCCCGGCGGAGGGAGATCCCGAGGTGGTAGAGATGCGGGGCCTCCGGCGACCAGCAGCGGGCGTCCGGGAACGCCTTCGCGATCGTCCACTCCCCGCCGGGACCCACCCGTCCGGCGTCGAGCCGGAGCCTCTCCTTCCCGCCGTCGAGGACGACGGCATCGACCATCAGGCCGTCGCCGCCGCCGCCGTCCACCCGGCCGGTCACCGTGATCGTCCCCTTCCTCGTCGAGGTGACGATCACGAGATCGCGGTCCACGAGCCGGACCGGCGGCCGGATCCGGAGCAGGATGTCCCCGAACGGTCCCGCCGGGTTCTTGTATCCGCCCACGGGCGCGAGGAACTTCCCCTTCGATGACTCCTTCCTCGAGAACACCACGCCGTGATCCCGGCACCGGATCCCGATCCGGTGCCTGCCGCCCGGCTTCACCAACCCTGTGATCTCGACCTCGAACGGCGAGAAGCCTTCCAGCCGGAAGCCGGCGAGCACTCCGTCAACATAGACGTGGGGATCGTATTTGGCCCCCCGGACGTCCACGAAGAACCGGCACCCGGGCGACTTGTCCGGGATCTCGACCTCGCGGCGCAGCCACAGGTACTTGCCCGGGGCCTCGGTCCCGAGCCACACGGTCCCGGGAACCGTGAACTCCTTCCAGCCTTCCGCCGGGACGTTGTCGGACTTCGCCGGTACCACGACGTGCTCCCACTTCCCGTTGAGGGAGATATCCTCCCGGACACCGTCGCTCCCCCTCGCCCCCCCGTTCACACCCAGCGCGAAAATGATCGCCAGCAGGGAGAGTCCGCCTTGTCTTGCCAATATCGAGGCCCCCGTTCTTGCGGGAGCGAAGCTCTTGCCCGACCCGGGGCCGCCTCGGTCAGGGGACAAGGTGGAGCCGAATGATGGTGACCGACCACGGGGGCAGGGCGCGGGCAAACCGGGGCCCGGCCGACGAAAAGGGGGAGGTGGCCGGGGCGACGCGGTCCGGGACCTCGAACGAATTCTCGTCGGCGGGGGAAGCGGAGGTGAGCACGGTGACCGTGCCCGGCGCCGGGACCGGGGTGACGCCCTGGAGCGTCCATGCGGCGTCCACCGTGACGGAGGACGTGTTGACGGCCTTGACGATCAACTCGCGCCGGTCCCTGGTGAGTCCCGCGACGGCGTATACGGATTGCGGGACTTCCCGGACCACGTCCTGCACGAGCGCGCCGTCGAGGTAACAACGGATCCGCGGACCGGCCAGCTCGATCCGGACGTCGTACCACCGGCCGGTCTCGATCGAGCCGGGGACGCGGGGATTGCCGGTGACCTGCTCGATCCCGTGCCGGGTGTTGCCCCAGCCGCCGAGGTTCCACCACCGGTGCTGGGAGTGGTCTGCGGCCTGGAACAGGATCAGGAATCCCTCTTTCCCCCCGGTCTTTCGCGCCTTCATCGAGATCGTGCCGTCGCCGAGTTGACCGATCTTCGACACGGCCATGGCCGGGGTCCCGCCTCCGGTCTGGCGGAGGAGTCCGTCAGCAACCGACCAGGTGCCACCGGCGGTCGTCCATGCATCGAGACCGGCGCCGGCAGCCAGGTGTTCCCTGCCGTCGGGCGTCACGTAGGAAACGTCCTTGAACTCCGCCTGCGTTTCCCACGTGCCGACGCCAAACCAGCCGCTGGGAGCGGGAGGGGGCAGGTCCGGCTGGCGGATCGCGACGGGACAGTTGCTCTCGGGCCGGTTCGAGGCGAACAGCGCCTGCACGTGGTACGACGGCGTGCCGTAGGCTCTCGCATGATCGAAGACGATCGCGTTCGGGTTCCAGGCTCTCCAGGCGGGATGCACCAGCAGCGGGGCGTACGACGCCATCGTGACGAGGTCTGAATTGGCCTCGATTCCGGTCATGAGGGCAGCCTCCGCGACCGCCGCCGCAAGGTTGCCGTGGCCACACCCGCTGGTCACCGCGTACTCGCCGAAATAGACCTTCGGGCCGGTGCGGGGCCGGGCGTCGTACGAGCCGGCGCGCGCGAGGCATCCGTCCACGTCCATGTAGGCGTGCTCGTCGTCGAGGTCGCGCGGGCGGCTGTCCGGGACGCCGTTCCAGACGTTCGCGATCAATTGAATGTCCGGATACCGCTTCTTGAGCGCGTCGTGGAAGAGCGCGTAGCGCTCGTTGTACTCGGGCCCGCCGTTCTCGTTGCCGATCTCGATCAAGTTCAGCGGGAACGGCTTCGGGTGGCCCGCCGCCGCCCGCCTGGCTCCCCACGGCGAGTCGGCGGGACTGCGGGCGTACTCGACGAGATCGAGGGCGTCCTGCACCCATTCGCCCATCTCCTGCATGGGGACCGCAAACCCGTGCCCCATGCCGGCGTTGATGACGTACAGCGGCTGCGCGTCGAGATCCTCGCACCACTGCAGGAACTCGTGGAATCCGAACCCGCCGGTGGTCCGGTAGCCCCAGAGATTCCCGACGCCGCGCCGGGACACCGGATCGCCGATCGAGTCCTTCCAGCGCAGGGCGTTGGCCCGGTTCCAGCCCTCGACGAAGCACCCGCCGGGGAACCTGACGAATGCCGGGCGCATCGCGGCGATCAGCCCGGCGAGATCGGGGCGCAGTCCATGGCCCTTCCACGTGTCCACGGGCACGAGCGAGACATGGTCGAGCCGGACCTCGCCGGCTCCCGTACCGGCGATGACCAGGCGCCCGTCATCCGCGTCTCCCGACGGGACGAGCCGCGATTCCGTCCGCGACCACGCGGTGCCGGCCGCGGGGAGCCGCGCGCGAGCGAGCACGGTGCCGCCGGCGGCTTCAAGCCGCGCCTCCAGGGGCTTGACCGGGCTGTCCGCCTGCTGGAAGAGGGAAAGTATCAGCGGCCGACCGGCCCGGATCGCGAGCCCGCCGGCGTACGCGGGCTGTCCATCCCGCGCGGGCCGGCCGAACCCGGCGTTGGCCACTCCGTCGCCCGCGGACCGGAGCACCAGCCGCAGCGCTGCCGGATTACGATCGTTCAGCGGCCGGGACCGGTCGAGCGCTGCCACAGCCTTGCCGACCGGGGTCCAGCCCGGCATGGCGTTCGCGTCGTCCTCGAACGACCGGTTCTGGAGCATCTCGGCGAGGAGTCCCCCGTCACCCGCGCGGTTGATTTCCTCGAAGAAGACTCCCCAGAGAAGCGGGCTGACCGCCGGCCCGGGCCGGTCGGCCCTGATCGTCAGGGTTGCGGTGTGGTGGACGGACGCCATGCCGGCCGTCGCTACGGCCGTTCCCAGGAGAACGAGCCATCCCATCCTGCCCATTGTACGGGTCGCCCGGGCGTGCACGCGACCGGCCTCACCGCCTCAGCTCGATGAAGAACACGTCGTTTTCCCGCAGGGCGATCTCCGTCCGGAATCCGCCGTCGCTCCCCACGGTCACGTCCCGCTGGACAACCGGCTCGTCGGCGGTCGCCTGTTCCAGGACCCGGCGCTGGTCCGCGTCCGGCGTCCCGGGCATGCCCAGCCGGCGATAGGCGTCGAACAGGTCGTTGGCGGCGTACCCAACCCGGTGGATGGTCAGCCGGTAGCGGCCGGCCGGAACGCCGGCGATGTCCACGCGCACCGGTCCGCGTTCCTTCGCCACCAGGTCCTCTCGGAAGAACACCTGGTCGGGCTCGGTCAGCTGATCCTGCGGCAGGGAACGCTCTTCGCAGTGGCGTACCAGCGCCTCGATCAGGCCGCCCCATTTGTCGATCGACCGCGGCGGCGTTACGTTCCCCTTGTAGAAGAAGATCGTCTTGTCGCCACTGGCCAGCGCCCCGGGCATGAACCCCAGCTCCACGAACGGGCGCATACCGGCGTTGCGGATGGAATCGTAGAGAGCGTCCAGCCTCTCCCAGCGGTAGAACGGGGTTCCTTCCGCGTCCTCATGGTAGATCTCCATGTCGTCGTCCAGCAATCCGTGGAAGCGGACGTATTCGAACCCGCACTCCCGATGGATGAACTCGATCTGGCGACGCCAGTCCTCGCGCAGGTTGAGCGCCGCGTGGCAGGCGCCCACGCACCGGCGCCAGGCGCTGTCCTTCGGCCCCTTGATGCTCCGGCAATCCGCTCGTATCGTTCTCAAAATGCCATTTCCCTCCTCAGTGGTCGCCATGACATGCACCGCGGAGTGCAACGCCAGCCCCGGACATCCTAACCCGCGGTATGCGCCGGACTACGCGCGGGTTGTGGCACTTTCATGCCAAGCGATGGTACTTTTCCACGAAGGCGCCTCTCCCGTCAGGCGGAGCGGCCCTGGACCAGCTCCCCGGGAGTGACGCCGTGGACCCGGCGATATGCCCTCACGAAGTACGACGGATCCCTGAACCCGCACTCGAAGGCGGCCCGTTTCACCGACACTGATCCGGACGCCATCAGGTGCCGGGCCCGGTCGAGCCGCATCCGGATCACGGCCGCATGCAGCGAGCCGCCCGTCTCGGCCCGGTAACGCTCCTCGAGCGCGCGCACGCTCATCCCAAGCGCCTTCGCAATGTCGGTGTTGATCCAGCGACCGGACAACCGGTGCTCGATCAGCCAGCGTACGCGGTCCGCCAGCGGAGAGCCGGCCTCCCGCACCACGCCGCGCGGCACCCCCGAACGCGCTTCGGCAGCGGCACTCAGGAGCATGGAGGAGAGGAGGGCGTGCGCAAGGTACGGACGCAACGCGCGAGGCCGGCTGTTGAGCTGGACAAGCTGGCGCACCGTCGCCATTGCGGACGGCGAAAGACCGGATACCTTCCCTTCGAGCAGGTTGAGCATCTTCAGCCACGGCTCGCGGCGGGAGAGGGGGAAATGCATGTTCACGACGGTGGCCCCGCCCGCGCTCTCCATCGAGTGCGCGGCCAGCGAGGGAAGAAGCACCGCCCTGCCCGTCCCGACCTCGATCGGGGCCCTCCCGCGTACCGACAGAGTCACCTTGCCCGCCATCACCGCGTAGAACTCGAAGAGCCCGGGCGGATGGCGGTGGACGGGAAAGCTGTGCCCCTCCCGGAGGCGCTTGTATTCGACCAGGAGGACGCGCCAGGGCCACCATCCTCCCTTCCGCCTGGAGGAGTTCGGGACAGGCATCCTGGCGGTGCCGAATCCCCTGCACTCCGGGATGACGCTGACCCACACCGGCATCGCGTCCGCCCCGGTATTCGCCTTCGGCCTCATGCTCCTTGACGCCATATCCGCCCTATCTTAGCTCCGCTTCCGCCACCTCCGCTCCTGCCCGGGGAGGGCCCCCTCGGGCGCGAATCGCTGGTTCAGCTTCATGGCATGCCCGACAGGAACCGGTCCCAGAGGGCGCCGATGATCATGGGGCGGAAGTAGTCGCCGCCGCACTCGACATGGTTCCAGACCATGCCGCACCGGTCCTTGCGATCGTGGATGTTCCGGACCACCTGGAGGGCGCGCGAGCGCCGCCCCATGAGATCGAGCTGGAGCGCGTAGGCGTATTCCATCCCGGTCCAGGGCTCGTACTGCTGGAACCCGACCCGGCGGCGGTCCGGGTACCCGCCGTTCACGTAGCACCAGCCGGTCTCGCCCGGGGTCTCGTATGACTTCATGTACGAGCGGTCCACGCGCTTTCGGTTGAGCCGCCAGACGGCGTCGAGGTGCGAAACGACCATGGGGTCCGGCAGGATCCCGCCCAGCCCGAGCAGCCGGCAGTACCAGTCCCCGGCCAGCGCGTCGATCAGGCACCCGGGGTCCCGCTTCCCGCCGTCGGCGGCGAGGATGAAGTACGTGCCGTTCCAGAGCTTCGCGATCGTGGCGCGCCGCGCGCGGTCGAAGTCGGCCTCGTACCCGGCCGCGACCCCAACCTTCCCGAGATCGCGCGCCATCCTCGCCGCCGCCTTGAGCGCCCCCATCCACAGGGTCGCGGTGTAGATCGCGGTCCCCTTGAACCCCCACGAGTCGAAGGTCTGGGCCGCCGGCGCCACCTCCGGGAGCCCGTCGCCGTCCCGGTCCATCGCGCGGGCGCAGCCAACGGCCTTCTCGACCGCGGGCCACATCTCGCGCATGAACGAGCGGTCCTCCCAGAGCACGGCGTCCCGGAAGACCATGAGCACGAACTGCGTGTTCAGGTCCTGCCGGTGGTACGTGTCGATGCGCTCGAAGGTTCCGGGAAAGAAGTGCGGGATCCAGCCGTCGGACTTCCGCTGGAACTTGCGCGTGAGCCTGAGGCCCGACTTCTCGAGCATGGGAAGGAGTTTCACGTAGAGCCAGGAGCCGTAGAACGAGACGTCCGTGGTCTGGAGGCCGCAACACGAACACGACCCCTCCCAGACGCCGAACCGGCCCTTCGCGTCGTACCAGCTCTGCTTCACGAAGGCGAAGAGCTGGGCCGAGTAGGCCTCCTTCATGACCGCCGGGAGCCGGCTCCCGAAGATGCCCTTCCGGAACCGCCCCGACGCCGCCTTGAGCGCCCGGGGGGGCCCGTAGCTACGACTTGATCCCGAGGAGGCAGAAGTTCCGGTCATCCGGGCCGGCGGGACTTCGCGTGAAGTCCCGAAAGAGCTGGAGCTTCCCGAACCCCGCCTCCTGGTAGAGGGCGAGGGCCTCGCCCTGGGAGTACCATCGCCCCTCGGGCGACCGACGGTGCAGCTCGGTGGCCACGACCTTCCCGTCCTTGAGCACCTCGAACCGCTCCTCCGTGTGCCAGCACCGGGTCGCCGGCTCGCGCCATTCCCGGGTGAAAGCCCGGATAACCGCGCCATCCTCCGGTCGCGGCTTTTCGAAATGCACCTGCCACCCCGTGTCCAGCGGCTCGCCCTCCCGCCAGTCGAAGGAGAACATCGTGATGAACGCCCCCCCCGGGACCAGGTGCGACTGGATGCGCCGGAGGGCGCCCAACGCCCCGGCCGGTCCGCAGACGAGCTGCAGGACGCTGGACGGCCCCAGGATCGTCCCGTACCGTCTCGGCAGATCGAGCGTCTCGAGCGACTGCTCGAAGAGGGCGGGAGACTTCCCCTTCGCCGCCGCGGCCGTCCGGCAGATCGCCAGCATGTCGGGGGCGTTGTCCACGCCGTCGATATCGATCCCTTCGTCGAGGAAGTCCAGCAGGATCCTGCCGGTCCCGCACCCGAGGTCCAGCGCGGGTTGGCCGTATTCCCGGACCAGCTCCAGGAACAACTGGGCATCGTCCCACCGGTAGCGGGTGTCGCGATGCAGGTCCCACGTGGACGCCGTCAGGCCCGAGTATGGATGGGAAGGCGTCGCGGCGTCACCCACGGCGGTTGAAGTCGTGCGGCACTGCGTCACCCGTCTCCAGGAAGAACGTGAGCATCCGCTCCTTCATCGCCGCGACGACGCCCGCAACCGCCGGGTCGCCGGCCAGGTTCCTCGTCTCTCCCGGGTCCGCGCGGAGATCGTACAGCTCGTCGGGCTCGTAGAGACGCCGGACGAACTTGAAGTCCCGGTTCCGGCACATGACCGCCTTCGAGTGCTCGGGCATGCTCGCCTGCAGGGCCACCCGGGGCCAGTAGAGATTTTCCTCCGTGTACGGCTCCGGCGCCCCCACCTCGGCGCAGTGGGTCTCCCCCTCCAGACGTCCGCCCTCGCAGAAGACCGCGTCCCGGTGCTCGCGCTCCCCCGCCAGGAGGGGCAGGAGCGACCGGCCGAAGTGCGTGTGCCCCGGCGCGACTCCCGAGAACGCCTCGACCGTGGCCGGCATGTCGACCAGCTCCACCAGCGCGTCCCGGACCCCCGGAGTTACGGCGGTCCCCTTCGGCGGCTTCACGATCAGGGGCACCCGGGTCAGGCAGTCCTCGAACGTGTTCTGGGTCTTCTCCACCAGCCCGTAATCGCCGGTGAAGTCGCCGTGATCCGAGAACATGAGGAACGCGGTGTCGTCCCAGATCCCGGCCGACTTCATCGCCTCGGCCAGCATCCCGATCTGGTGGTCGAGCCGCGTGCACATGCCGTAGTAGGTGGCGCGCAGCTCGGTCCAGCGGTCCTCGGTCCAGCCCCGGAGCCGCTGCCGTTCGGCGATGCCGCGCAGCAGGCTCGGCTTGCCCGTCCAGTCCGCGGGAGTTGGCACCCGCGGCGGCACCTTCGCCCGGTCGATCATCGAGTACCAGGGGTCCTCGACCGCGTAGGGGGGATGAGGGTTCCCGAGCGGGAGGTAGAGGCACAGGGGCCGGTCCTTGGGCGGATGCTTCACGAGGTCGATGGCGCCCATGATATTGGCGTGCTCCCAGTCCTCGTACGGCCCGGTGGCGGGGTCGTGCTCCAGCCGGCCCAGGCAGAACGAGAACCAGTTGTCGCCCCCGGGGTCCCCGCGCCAGTCGTTCCACTCATGCGGGTTCTTCCTCGGAGGCGGCACGCTCGGGCTGTACTTCACATCGCAGAACGCGCCGTACCCGCCCTCGCCCGGCACGAGGTCGTTCTTGCCCGCCCAGAAGACGAAGTAGCCGCTTTCCTTGAGCGTCTTCAGCAGGACCGGCTCGTGCGGTCGCAGCATGTGGTACATCGTCCGGTGCCCGTTCACGTGCGGATACCATCCGGTCATGAAGGAGCAGCGGCTGGGCGTGCACACGGGGTTCTGACAGAAGGCGTAGCGGAAGGAGACGGCCTCGGTCCGGACCATCCCGTCCAGCACCGGTGTGACCGCCCCGGGGTTTCCCATGTGCCCGAGCACGTCACCGCGCCACTGGTCCGGGTTGAACATGACGATGTGCGGCCGATTCGGCATGAGGCCCTATTCTAGTGCAACGCGCCCGGCGGCGCCGCGAAGGGGCCGGCCTCCAGGCCGGACCCACGGGACCGGGCTATCGCCACCAGCGCGCGGGAGAGCGCCTCCTGGTCGCGGCCGGATCCGGCGGCGGCCTTCGAAGCCCACTCCGGCGGCAGGGCCGACGCGCCCCGGAACGCGCCGGCCAGCGCGCCCGCCATCGACGCGATCGTGTCCGTGTCTCGCCCGAAGTTGGCGCCCATGATCACGGACTCCCGGGGATCACCTCCCGCCAGCATGAAGAGCGCCAGTGCCACGGGGACGGTCTCCCGCGAATCCGCGGCCGCGACGCGGGGCAGCATGAGCTCGTCGTAGAACCGGGCGCGGAACGCGGCGTATTCGCCGGTCTCGCGCGCCAGCCGCACGGTGGCAGCCGTCGAGGCCCGCATGACGCCGGATACGTCCGGCGGGAGGTGCGCGACCGCCTGCCCGAGGACGGACTCGACCGTCGCGTCCGCGGCCATGGCGGCGGCGACCGCGGCGGCCATCATCGCGGCGGCGTCGCGGCAGAAGTTGTGGTGGATCAGGCTCGCGGCCGCGAACGCCTCGCGGTACGCGCGGCCGGGGTCCGCGGCGTTGATGATCCCCAGGGGCGAGATGCACATGGCCGAGCTGGAGCTGGCCATGTTGCCGTTGCCCGCCTCGTCGGGCGGCACTCCTTCCGCCCGGACCTTCCAGAAGGCGTTCATCACCGGGGTCCAGAAGAGGCCCCGCTTGATGAACAGGTCTTCCTGTCTGAGCCATTCGTCAGCCCAGGCCGCTGCGGTGACTCTGCCGCCCGTCCGGAGAATCGCATCGCACAGAAGGTGCTTGAGGGCGGAGTCGTCGGTGCCGGAGCCTGAGAAGTCCGTGATCCGGCCGAACGCGGCCTCGATCTCCTTGTAGGTCTTGTTCTCGGCCGGGCGTCCCATCGCGTCGCCGATCAGCCCTCCGAGCAGGCACCCCAGCGTCCGGTCGTGGAGCTGGGCTAGGTCTTGGGTCGATCGTTCGGGTGTCACCGCAGCTCGGATTGTACATGGCCACACCGATCCCGGGAGCAAAACGCGCTCCCGGACGGTTATTCCTCCATATCCAGTTGGGAGAGGTGCAGACAACCATGGGCAAGATCGTGACGGTCGACGAGGAGCTCTGTATCGGCTGCGGCGCGTGCGCGGCAATGTGCCCGAAGAAGATTCTCTACGTCCACGAGAAGACCGGCAAGTGCAAAGTGACCGACGAGAACCAGTGCGACCGGCGGCGGGGCTGCGAAGGCGCCTGTCCGGTCGAAGCGATCAAGGTGACCGGCAAGGGCGGGTGAGATACGCAACTATGCAACTACGTCCCCTAAAAGGGGGACTGTCACCCCCCTCCCATTCGGGTCAGTGCCAGTCTTTGTACTTGGGGTCCTTCTCCCGGGGTTGCTTGGACCAGTCCCAGATGACCCAGCCCTGCCGGTAATGGAGCAGGTGGAGGTAGCCGAGCGCCTTGAGCCGGTTGAGCACCACCACCGCCTGGTCGCAGTGCGAGCTCTCGCAGTAGACGATGATCACGGCGTCCTTCGGCAACCGCGCCTTCGCCGCGGCGTACCCCTTCTCGAAGTCGGACGAGGGCACGTCGATCGCACCCGGGATGTGCCCCATCTCCCATGCCTGCCGCGAGCGCGCGTCGACGAAGATCGCCTTCCCGCCGGCGAGGAACGCGGCGGCGTCGTCGATCGTCACGACCTCGAACCCGGTATCCGGGCCTTCGTCGACCACCACGTCTTCGGGGACTTCGGGCAGGTAGCTCTCGTCGGCTAGCCCGGTCGAGCTCGACCGGGCGGCAGTCACGGGAGTCGCCGCGGCGTACGTTGTCGCGGAGCCCCCCCCCTTCACGGCCGGGGCGGCTTGCACCCCGGGCGCCAGGAGGATCAGGAACAAGGCCAGCCAGCGTCCGTTCATTGATGCCATGATAGACCTTCCCATCAAGTCCCCGTGTACCTCGCCAGGCAGGACACGATCTCGCCCACGTACAGGCGGTGGTAATCCTTGCGGGGATAGAAGACGTCGAGTTTCGGATCGACGAAATGCGCGGGATCGAAGTCCTGCCAGTATAGCTTGCGGCATACGTAGACCATGCGGGCCTCCTTGAAGTAGACCCCGCCCTTCGGGCACTGCAACGCCGTCAGCCCGGCCGCCTCGGCCTTGTCCATGTCCCGGCCCGAATGCCGGCCGCAGATCTTGAGCGCCGTCCGGTGCTCCTCCTCGAAGAACGACAGCGTGAACATGGGCTCCCGCTCCATGAACGCGAAGGTGTGCCGCTGGGGCCGGATGACGCACATGGCGACCTCGCGCTCCCAGAGGATTCCCAGGCCTCCCCAGCTCGCGGTCAGCATGTTGAACGAGTCCAGGGTGCCGGCGGTCACGAGCATCCAGTCCTTGTCGATGAGCTTGAAGACGTTGTCGGTCCGCGATTCCAGGCTGACGGTCCTGAATCCGTACGTCATGGCCCGCATTCCGGGTTCAGCCCACCAGCAGCTTTCCCTGCGACTTGGCGACCATGATGCCCCAGCTTCCCTTGTCCTTCTTCGGAACGAACAGGTGGGTGCAGAAGAACCGGGTGTAGACGGTCGAGCCGGTCGAGACCAGCATCGCGATCGCGCCCAGGGGTCCCAGGATCTTGCCGGTGAGATCGGACTTCCAGAACACCACGGCGAGCACCACCGCCGTCGCGTCGCACATGAGATGGACCATCATGTACTGGATGGAATTCGTGATCTGCAGCGCGTAGTGGGTCACTTCGCCCCTGGGTACCTTGTGGCTGAACTGCCCCTGGAGGTGGATCTCGACGGTGTCGGCGGAGACGATCATGCTCAGCGCCCGGCCGCGCCGCCGGTGTTCGTACCAGAGGGTGAGGGCCGAGCAGGCGAGCGCCGTCGCGGACGCCCCCAGCACGAACGAGTCGGGCTTCTGGGTCAGCAGGGAGACGACGGCGAGGACCAGGAGGTAGCCGCCCCAGACGAGCGGCTGGAGCCCGTAGGTCTCCTGCACTTCGTTGCCCTGATCGGATTCCATGGAAGCCATCATACCCCCCCTTCTATCGCTTTCCCCATCGCGCGACCCTCCGGACCAGGGCCTCGCCCTCGTCCCGGGTGGCCACGCCGGCCAGGTCCAGCCAGACGCCCTCGGGGCGCAGCGCCTGCATCACGGCGTCGAGCTCGCCGGGATGCACGTCGAGGACCTGGACCCCCTTGCCCGCATCCTGAACGCGGCGCAGGAGGTCCAGCCACCGCGTGACCGGGCCCTTCCCCGCGCCGCACACCCACTGGATCGCGTCGAGCTCCGGGATGGCCAGCAGGCTGTCGAGATGCCGGATCGCGTCGGGCCCATCGAGGTGATAGACCGAAGAGCCCGTGTGCCGGCATTCCTCCCGGATCCCGGGCAGGAAGACGTCGTCGAACATGGGCCTGGAGATCATGCAGGAGAAGTCGTTCGACGGGACGTACTGCCGCCGGGCCGTCACGTACCGGTGCCAGCTCGAGATCGGCTGGGCGGCCGCCTCGAGCCTCGCGCAGTAATGGTCGAACACCCGGCAGTACGTCTCGTTCACCCGGACCAGGAACGCCTTGATCTTCTCCGGCGCTTCGATCATGTCCACGGCCAGCACCTCGGGGTCCCGGAACGCCGCGATCGCGTCGCCGCCGGGATGCAGGTCCGTTATCCCGGTGTAGAAGACGCCGCGGCCCCTCGCCAGCAGGGCGCCGGTCAGCTCCTCCATCTTCTTCCAGTACGGGTTCGCGGTCGAGAACTCGAGCTTCCCCGCGTCCTCCCACCGCGGGAGGCACGGAACGGACCATGACGAGTGCTCGCTGAACTCGAGCTCGGCCCCGAAGAAGGCGCTGAACACCTCGGGGCCGAGGTTCGGGTGGGTGACGGGGAGGGCGTCGCCGAGGTAATCGGCGTTCATGGCGGCCGCGTACGCCCGGTCCGCCATCCACTCCGCGTCCATCCACCGGTCGCGGACCGTCTTCCAGGGCCGGGGCGCGGGCCACGGCACCTGCTGCTCCCGGGGCCACACCGTACACCAGACCACGGGCCGGTCCAGGATCGCGCGGTCGAGGCACGCGTCCACGCGCTCGATCCGCTTCCGCCAGTCCGGGATCCGGTCGATGGGCATGATCTCCCGGGCGGGCGACGGGGCCTTCACGCCGCTCCCGGGAGCCCGTTCACCGCCGGGCGGGGGGATACTCGCTCCCGAGGAGGTACAGTGGCTCGCAGTCCTCGTCGATGGCGGGAAACCGGCCGATGGGGTCGTGAAACCGGTTATCCGTGCGGTCGTCGTTCACCATTGACACCTCGCCCAGCAGGACCCGGCCGGTTCCCTTCTCCCCCCGGAACTCGTGGTACTGCCCCGCGGGCAGCGTGATGCTCTCCCCGGGCCGGACGGCCACCGTGTCGCCCGCGTCCACGGTGAAGTTCCTGCCATCCATGGCCAACCTGACCGGAGAGCCGTCGAACCCGCCCGCGGCCGTGGAGTTGTAGAGCCGCACGAGCAGCCGGCCGCCGCCCCGGTTGATGATGTCCTCCATCTTGCTCCAGTGGAAGTGGAACGGGGTGACCTGCTCCTCCTGGACGATCATGATCTTCTCCGCATACGGCTTCGCGCCCTTCCCCGCTCCGGCCCCGCCGTTCCGCAGGGTAAACAGGAGCAGCCCCACCTTCGCGAAATCCCCGCCGCCGAAGTCGGTGATGTCCCAGCCCAGCATGCTGTCCCGGATCCCGTCGTACTCGGGCCCCCTGGTCTTCCAGTCCCCGGGCCCCCAGAACGCGAACGGGGGGAGCGGAAACCGCCTCTCCTCGAGAAATCCCACAGCCTCGCGCATGAGCCCGTTGATCTCCGACCTCTTCATCTTGGGGCCATACTTAACATATTAACATTCTCCGCCGGTGTCCCCCGACATTCAGTACGCCCCCAGTTCCCGCGCGAGCCGGACGAACTCCCGGAACTGATCGAGGCTCACCGAGTCCGGCACGCTGTGGTCGGAGCCGATCACGTAGCCCCCGTGCTCCTTCATGACCGGGATGACCGTCCGCATCTCGGCCTCGAGGTCGCCGGGCCGGCCGTAGAGCACGGCGTTGAGGCCGCCGTGGAACCCGAGCCGGTCGCCGAACCTGCGCTTGAGCTCCACGGGGTTCATGCCCGCCTTGACCTCGAGGGGGTTGAGCATGTCGACGCCGAGCTCGATGAGGTCGGGGACCAGCGGACGGACGTCTCCGCACGAGTGCAGCCGGACCTTGAGGCCCCGCGCGTGCGCCCATTCCGCCGCGCGCCGGTGCACGGGCTTGAGCAGGTTCCGGTACATGGCCAGCGAGAAGAACTGGTTCTCCTTGTATCCCATGTCGTCGGGCCAGGAGATCTCGTCGAACCGGTACCCCGCGTCGAGGACGAGCTGGTAGTTCCCCATGTCCACGTCCAGGTGGTGGTTCCAGAGGTCCACGATCCATTCGGGGTCCGTTACGAGCGCCTCCAGCGTCCGCTCCGTGCCCACCATCCACGAGTGGGTGACGTCGAACCCGAACCAGAAGCCGGCCGAGATCCACGCCCCCTGCCCGCGCCAAGTCTTGAAGTTCCTCTTCAGCGATTCCCAGTCGATGCGGTCGCGTCCCGGCGCCATCCGTTCCCGCGCCTTCCGCCACTCGTCGGGTCCGGTGATGGTGAAGTCCAGGAACTCCGGCACGCCGCCGTGTTTCTTCCAGTCCTTGAGCGTGGCCCCCCACGACGTCCGGTGGATCCGGTACTCGTCCGTCTCCTCGACCGTCGAGGAGGGGAAGCGGGGGCCGTTGTCGGCATGGATGGTCTCGAACCGGTCAAGCCCGAAGAAGTCGACGTAGGTCGAGCCTTCGGGCAGGCCTTCCCGCCTCCAGCGCGCCAGCGTGCTTCCCCACGGCGAGTCCGTGACGGGCACCCAGTCGGCTTCCTGGTGCGCGTACATCCGGGTCATCCGCTCGAACGTGTTCATCCCCACGGATTATCGCAGGGAACGCGGGCCCGGTGCCGGGCGGGCGCCTGCGCCCCGCCGGCCTCCTCCGCCTTCGTGGCCGGGATGAGCTACCATGGTGACATGACGGACTCGTCGACGGCGCACGCCAAGCCGCGGGAGGTCATCCTCATGGTGGCCGACATCAGCGGATACACTCATTTCATGGTCAGCAACCGGGATACCCTGGGCCACGCCCACGTCGTCATCAGCGAACTCATCAAGACGATCATCCGGGAGATCAGGATCCCGCTCCAGGTCTCCAAGCTGGAGGGGGATGCCGTGTTCCTCTATGCGATGAAGGCGGGCGGCGGCATGCCGTGGGAGGAGCGCAAGAAGCGGATTCGCGGCAAGCTCTTCTCGTTCTTCAAGGCGTTCCGCGCCCGGGCGCTCGAGCTCCAGCATTCCGGCGCCTGCGCGTGCGGAGCCTGCGCGAACGCGGACCGGCTGCGGCTCAAGGCGGTCGTGCACAGCGGATCGGCCATCCGCGCCAAGCTGGGGCGTTACGAGGAGCTGACGGGCGTCGACGTGATCGTCCTCCACCGCCTCCTCAAGAACTCGCTCAAGTCCCACGAATACATCCTCTTCACGGAGGGGGCTTACCGGGACCTGGGCTACCTCCCGGGGGAGCTGGCCGTCGTGGACGGCACCGAGCATTACGACGACGTCGGCGACGTCAAGGTGAAGGTCAACTACCCCTACGGCGCTCCCCCGGACGAAGCGGCGGACACCGCCCCCCTGCCGATCGACGAGGCGGACCGGAAGCGCTACTCGTCCAGGTTCTACCGGATCAAGAACATGATCCCCAAGATGATCACGATGTACGCGCTCAAGTGGGGGCTCCGCAAGGAGCCCGAGTACCGCAACCTGCCCAAGATCGACTAGCGCCTGGAGGCTCCGACCTCTACCGGCCCACGCCGGGCTCGAGACGGCCGCGCAGGTCCGGCAGACGGGGCGGACCGAATGACACGTTCATCTCCTGCTCGAGGGTGAGTTCGTCGCCCGAGAATACCAGCCTGATCGTGTCGACGAAGCTGGAGTCCAGGTGGGCGATCCTGGCGGTGAAGGTGTCCGGCGCGGTCCAACCTCCGCTGACCGCGACGGGTTCCTCCAGCCCGCCTTCCCCCGGCAGGTGGCCCCGGATCCACGTGCCGCCGCCGCACCGGATCGTCCGTTCCCGGCCGCCGAGGAGGAGGTCCAGCGGAGTCGCGCCGCCCTTCCGCGGCCCGACCCCGATCCGCCCGATCCCGCGCGGATTGTCGGGGAACCGGAAGCGCCGACCGACGAGGTTGGCGGCCGGCTTGGAGACGGACGCGACCGGGCGCAGGGTCAGCCCCGCGAGCACCCTCCCCAGCGCCCTGACGCCTTTCGGGTCGGACTTGAGCGGCCCGGGCTCCAGGGCCGGGAGCAGCTTGTCCCAGGCCAGTTGCATCACCTTCCCCATGTCCGGAGTGCCCGACGTCACGGCGAGAACGGCGTCCTGGTCGCGCATGACGATGCAGAACTGGCCGAACGCCCCGTCCCCGCGGAATGCGCCGTGCCGGGCCATCCAGAACTGGTAGCCGTAACCCTGGTTCCAGTCGTTGTTGGGGTCGTCGCCGTTCGGCACCTGCCTCGAGGTCGCGGCCTCGATCCAGCTCCGGGGCACGAGCTGCTTCCCCTGCCACTCGCCCCCCTGGAGAAGGAGCTGGCCGAACCTGGCGATCTCGGGGGTCCGCAGGTGGAGGCCGAAGCCGCCGGCCGTGGTCCCGTCCCCGACCTTCCACCAGATCACCTCGCGGATCCCGAGCGGCTCGAACAGCCGGGGTTTGAGGTAATCCGCGATCGGCATCCCCGTCGTCCGCTCTACCAGCGCCGCGAGCATGCCGCTGGCCGGCGTGTTGTAGACGAAGTGCTTGCCCGGAGCGAAGGGAACGGGTTGCGCCAGGAACGTCGTCTTCCACGTCTTGGCCCATTGGTCGTTTGGCGGCTCGGGATCGTGGCCCGTGGTCATCGTGAGCAGGTGGCGGACCGTCATCGCCTTCAGGTTGGCCGGCGGGTCGGCCGGCGCGTCCGCAGCGAAGTGCGGCAGGATGGGTTCGTCGAGGCCGAACCGGCCCTCGGATATGGCCAGCCCGACCGCCATCGAGGTAAAGCTCTTGGTCAGCGACCAGAGCTGGTGCGGCGTGTCGGCGTCGTACGGCGCCCAGGCGCCCTCGGCCACCACCCGGCCGTGGCGCACGAGGACGAAACCGTGGAGGGAATCCACCTCCGCGTCCAGGCCCCTGACGAACTCCAGCAGGCGCGACGGCGATACGCCGTTCGCCTCAAGCTCCCCGCGCGGCAGTTCCACGTTCATGTCAGCTCCTTTGGCCGCCCCTTCGCACCGCGTCCCCGGCATGGCGTACGCGGCCATGAACGCCAGCACCAGGCCACGGAGCGGGCGGGCCTTCACGGTCTTCATGCCCGGCGATTATACGCCCCGGGCAGGCGAGCCACGCATGACGCATGGCTCTAGGGGGCCGGCAGCGGCCCCGGCGCGTCCCCGTCCAGCTCGAGCGTGACGACCGTCACCGGGGCGGTCCGCGCGGAGACGGGCACCGTGAGCGCCAGCCCGCCTGCGTCCGCCACGCAGGTCCCCGCGGCCCCCGACAGGACCCGGCAGGACACGACCATCCGGCCCGGCAGGGCCGGCACCCGCAGGGCACCCGACTCGGGCCAGCGCAGGACGAAGAGGTAGACCCGCCGGCCCCGGTGCGTGCTCCCATATGCGCCGTCCACGGGCTGGAATGGGCCGGGGCGCGTCCCGTAGACCGCCTCCCCGTTCGCCCCCAGCCACCTCCCGATCTCGCGCAGGCGCGCGATGTGCGCAGCCGGAATGACCCCGTCCCGGTCCGGCCCGACGTTGAGCAGGACGTTCCCGCCCCGGCACACGACGTTCACGAGCGTCCCGACGACGTACTCGAGGCTCAGGAGGTTCTGGCGTTCGGTGAATCCCCAGGCGGTGTCGTTCAGGTTCAGGCACTTCTCCCACGGCCGGGGGACGATCGGGCCCTTGACCGCGTGGCTCCCCTCGTCGCACTGGAAGTCCCCGGTCCACCCCGACCGCGGGTTGATCACCACCTTCGGCTGGAGCCGCCGGACCATGGTGTTGAGCTTCACCGGCTCCCAGAACCAGGCCGCGTCCGCGTCGGTCCCCGTGTGCGCCAGCCACCCGCCGTCGTACCAGAGGATGTCGATCGGGCCGTACCGGCTCATGAGCTCCTCGACCTGCGCGTACCCCTGCGCCTTGAGCAGGGCGGCACTATCGGCCAGCTCCCGAGGCTTGAAGTACCCGGGGAACCGCCAGTCCAGGGGGGAGTAGTAGAGCCCGACGCGCAGCCCGGCCGCCCGGCACGCCTCGACGTACGCCTTCACGAAGTCCCGCTTCGCCGCGGTCGCCATCGAGGTGAAGTGGCGGTAGCTCCCGGGGGAATCCCAGAGCGCGAAACCGTCGTGGTGCCGGGCGACCATGACCATGTACTTCATCCCGGCGTCCTTCGCCGTCGCGGCCCACGCGCCCGCGTCGAACTTCCCGGGATGGAACTCCCCCGCCAGCTTCGCGTACTCCTCGGCCGGGATCTTCTCCTGGTGCATGACCCACTCCCCCCGGGCCGGAATGGCGTAGAGCCCCCAGTGGATGAACATCCCGAACTTGGCGTCCTGCCACCAGGCCATGTCCGCCTCGGAAAGCCTCAACCCGTCGGCCTTCACCCCGTCCAGGCTCTTGAAGACCACGCTGCTCTTCTCGAGCGACTTCAGCTCGTCGCCGGTCATCGCCCCCCCGCCCGCCGGAGCCGCCCCGGCGAACACGCCGAAATCCCAGGCGTCGAGCCACCGGATCTCGACCCGGCCGTCCTGGACGCGCAGCGGGAGCCAGACGTACCGGGACTCGGGCAGGTCCCTGGCGTTCCAGCGGTCCGCCATGAAGATGAACGCGCCGGGCCGGCCGGGCACCGGGACCACGTACGTGCTCTGGGATTCGAACGTCAGCGTCCGTTGCGCCTCGGTCCCGACGCACGGGTTCCCGGCGACCGTCCACGGCCCCAGCATCGAGTCCGCCACGGCGACCTCGGCCTCGTTGGGCTTCCACCCGGTGCAGTGGGAGGAGACGAGGTAGTAGTGCCCGTCGTGCTTGAAGACCGCGGGGGCCTCCCGGAACCTCCCCTCGAAGGCGCGGACGAACCGCCCCGCCGGCCGCCGGTAGTCGTCGGACAGGACCGAGACGTGCGTGGTCGCGTTCCCCTCGGACGAATACACGAGGTACGCGGTCCCGTCGTCGTCGGCCCAGGCGGTCATGTCCCGGCTCTCGGCGTCGTCCGGCCGGAGGCTCCCCAGGTACTCGAACGGCCCGGTGGGCGTCGGGCTCACGGCCACCCCGGCCCGGGCGTCCTTGTAGTCGGGCGAATCGATGTGCATCCACATCACGAAGGTACCCGACTTCGCGTTGAACAGCACTTTGGGGCGTTCGACCACCCGGCCGGGCGCGAGGTCGTGGCCGGGAGCGCGCAGCGCGCCGAGCACGGTCCCCTCGTCGTGCCAGGTGGCGAGGTCCCGGGACGAATAGCAGCGGACCCAGGAGACCCGGCCGGCGCCGGTCCCGTTCCAGTCGTCCGGGCTCTTGTCCTCGCCGTACCAGTAGTAAACACCGCCGTGGAGCAGGAGGCCGCCACCGTGGGCCTGGATGGGCCGTCCCGCGTCGTCTCGCCAGATCCCGCCGGGTTGGTAGGGCATATGGGCGTCTATTGTGGGGCGGCAGGCGGCCTCCCGGCAACCGGCCACCACAAGCGCGCCAAGCACGAACCCGCCGAGGGTCATCGGGGCATCACGACCCTGTTCCGGCCTCTCCTATCGGCCCTGCTTCTCGATCCCGTAGAGGTACCCGTACAGGGCGGTCTTGCCGCGCATAGTCTGCTGCGGGGTGAATTCCGAATGGGCCCAGACCCACCGGGTATTGAAGTAGCACTCGGCGCGGGGCCAAGCCTCGAAGGCTGGATACCCCTTCACGGCCATCCAGCGGGGCCGGGCCATGATCATCCCCCCATTGCGCCCCCAATCGTCCATGTTCAGGTACGGCGTGTGGCCGGGGTGCAGGCCGGGGGTGCCGTCGTTGCGCCCCGACGTGTAGCAGTTCTCGACGCTGCGTATCTTCGCCAGCGGCGTCGTCGCCGTCGTCATCTGGATCATGTTCAGCGAGTTCCGGCCCAGCCCCCAGTCCGCCTCCATGACGAGCGCGGCCAGGAACCGCGCCTTCGCCCTGGGGTCGTCCGTGATCCGGTGCGCGATCAGCGTGCGCTGGACGTTCTGGGCGGTGTAGAAATAGCCCTCCTCCTGGTTCGTCGACCGCCGGGAGGGGCGCCGGTCGGCGTACGCGACCTCCTTCTCGACGGCGTTGTGGAGGATGGATTTCCTCATGCGCTCCCGCAGCTCCGGAAACCGGCTCTTCCGGGGGGAGAGCAGGTACCCGGCCGTCGCCCAGAGCTGGCCCGCGTGCCGCTGGACGACGTCGGCCGTGTTGTCCGTGACCACGCTCAGTTCGTTGACGACATCCTCGTACTTCGCCTCCCCCGTGAGGTTGAAGAGGAACGCGGCGGCCGTCATCTTGAAATCCGCCCCCCGCATCGTCGGGCCGCCCTCGCCCTGGGCGAGCTCGAGCTCCTGGTCCGGCTGCCGGCTCGCATAGTTCCAGGCCGTCACCGCGTGGGCCAGGTACTCCTTCTTCAGGGCTTCCTGCCCGCCGATCCGGAAACAGTCCGAGAGCATAGCCGCGTTCGCCGCGTTGGCCCAGGCCGCGACCGTCGTGTTGGCCGCCTGGTAGAAGACGTGCTCCTTGGTGGGGTTCGTGAGCCCGTGGCTGTACCCTTCCCCGTCCCGGAGCCGGAGCCAGAAGTCCACCTCGTTGCGGGCCTCGTCGAGCAGGTCCGGGATGCCGTTGCCGCTCTCCGCGATACTGCAGTCGTCGTCGCCCAGCGCCCCGTCGGTCAGGATGTAGGGCAGGAGCATGTCGTAGATGCTCGAGACGTGCCCCAGGTGCCGGTCCCAGTCGAGGGCGTCGGAGTGACCGCCAAACGCGTTCGGGTTCTCCGGCCTCCCCGGCTTGACGTACGGCTCCCAGGCGTGGGGCGGGTCCCACTTGTCGCCATGGGCGAACGTTTTCCATTCGGGATGATACGGATGCATGGTCGTGATCAGGACCCTGCATTCGGGCGGCAGCTTCCCCGGAATGAACGGGGGCTGGCGCGGGATCGGCCGGATGTCCGGCCGCTCGACCTCGCCGATGCGCATGTAGTAGTAGCCGCGGACGGTGACCTTGAAGGGGATCGCGTAGATGGTCGCTCCGATCGCGAAGTCCTGGCTGCACCCGATCCCCTCGACCGCAATCCGGTACGTTCCCGGACCGCCGGTGACGTCCGCGGTCCAGACGTCCGATGCCGTGAAGTCGTTCTTGTTGAGGTCCTCACCCCGCTTCTTCCACAACTTGACCGTCCCGGCTTCGCGCTTCGCGCCGGACCCGGCATCTACCAGGAAGACCTTCGCGCCCTCGAACGCGGCGTAGTCCCGCGCTCCCCCGTCGCCGAGCCAGGCGTATAGATCGGCGGAGTGGAGCGGCACGTCGGCCGGGTAACCCACGAGGTTGACGTGGAGGGCTTCGGAGCGAGTCGAGAAACTGTCGAAGACGAACTCCGTTGACGACTTCGCGGGATCGACCTTCGGGCCGATCACGAGCCGGTAGCGCCTCCCCTCGCGCAGGGGCGACGGGAGCTTGAGGTAAAGCGTGTGCCCCATCGGGGTCTCGTAGTGCCAGTCCCGGGCATCGTGATCCCAAGTCAACTGAGCCATCCCGCTGATCTTGGACCTACGGAAGACCTGCACCGGGTGCTTGCCGTTGGCGCCGTAGGCCGGATCGTCGGCGCAAACGACGGTCCAGTTCGCAGTCTCCGCCGCGGCGGCGACATCGAGGGGGCCGTAAGCCACGACCCAGTTGTCCGCCGCGTCGTTCTCGGCTCCCCCCAGGGCGACCGGGCCTTCGCCGTCGTCCTTGAACTTAACCTCGCCCTCGAGGAACGAAGCCGTCAAGTGGTCCCGGTCCAGGACGGCCACGCCCGAGAGCTTCGCGGCGGACACGGGCTGGCTACTCATGAGGAACAACGGCAGGAAGGCGGCAAGACGTGTCATTGAGGGCCATGACGGACCATACCCCCGGCGGCGGCGCGGCGTCAAGCCGGGCCACCAACGACGCAATCCGGCCCGTCAGCGCTTCCGGATCAGGTGACCGGGGCGCTTGCAGCCCCGAAGCCGGGAGACCATCCAGACCGAGACCGACTTCCGGAGCGCGAGCCACGAGTGCGTCTCACCCATCCTGGTGATGACGGTGTCCCCCGGTCCCAGGTCCCGGGACACCCCTTCGGTCCTGACCCGGACCTTCCCGGAGACGATGACCACGGTCTCGACGGCGTCGTGGTAGTGCGTCTCGACGCAGTTACCCCTGGCCTGGCGGGACACGCCCCAATCGGACAGGTCCGCCCACTGGGGAATCCGCCTCGGCCGGCCAGCCTTGAGGATTGGCATTACCTCACGATCTCCTTTCCGGCGATCTCGGCCGGGTTCACGAACCGTTTCTTCTCCGCCGACCGGTACGCGGCCTCGACGACCGCCATGACCTTGAGATCCTCCCGGCCCGCGAACGGGTACCGCGGGCCGCCGTCGAGCGACTTCAGGAATGCGCGCATCGACTCCCCAAACGCGTCGTTGAACCACTCGCCCTTGACGTGCGTGACCGTCCGCTTCCCTCCAGCCGGATCAAACGAGATCTCCTTGCTGTCGAAGGTCAATGACCCCTTCGTCCCCTGCACCACGATCTCCTCCCGCGTATGCGCCCGGGGCCTTGGACCCGCGTATGACCAGTTGTTGACGATGAGTCCCTTGAGGCCGGACGCGTATTCGAGGGCGATCACGGCGATGTTCTCCGCCCGGATGAATGGCTTGGAGGGATCCTTGACCAGCGTGGCAGATACCCGGCGGGGCATGCCGAACCAGTGGTGCATGAGGCCGATGTGGTGGACGGCCATCCCAGCGAGGATCCAGCGGTACCGGCTACCCCAGTGTGGGTGCTTCGTGAACCACAGGGACCCGCGGTTCTCGATCTGGAACCAGAACGGGCGGCCGAACCGGCGCCGGTCGCGCAGGATCCTCTCCGCGACCACGAACCCGGGCACGAACGAGGAATTGTGGTTCACGGCGTACGGGATGCCCGCCTTCTCCGCGATCCGGACCAGGTCCAGGGCCCCGGCGAAGCATTCGTCCGACGGCTTCTGGCAGAAGAGGGCCTTGCCCGCCCAGGCGATCGCGGTCACCACCGGCCTGCGGAGCTCGAGGTAGTGCGGAATCGCGAGATCCACGACGTCCAGCCCCGGCGTCGCCAGGAACTCGGCGAGGTCCGTGGTCAGCCGCGGCACCCCGAACTCCCTCCGGATGCGGTCGAAGATGGCAGGATTGACGTCGTGCCCCACGACCACCCGGAATCCGCGGGCGCGGTACGCGGCAAGGTGGTTCAGGGCGATCCCGCCCAATCCGATGATCCCGATTCCCCGCTTCTTCATCGGAGGCATCTTCCCGTCACGAGCGCACCGGAGCGGGCCGTCAACCCTAGAGCTGCGGCAGGACGGCCGGTTCGTCGGAGGGCTCGAAGGTGATGAGCACCTGTTTCTGCACTCTGCCGCCCTCGTCCTCGAAGTGGCGCTGGATGAACCGGATACCCTCGGGGCTCGCCCCAGCCTCCCAGCGGGCGCCCACGGCGAATCCGTAGGTCATCCCCTTCGACGGAATGCCCCACTGAACCATCTCGCGCAGGAGCTGGAGCCGGGCCTCGAAGGTGTCCATCCGCCCCGGCTCGTCGGCGGTCACGCGGACCACCTTGAGCGGCATCCGCTGCGGCTTGGGGCTTCCGGGAATCCGGAGTCCGAACGAGAGGTGGTCGCCGATGCGCGGCTTCCACGTCAGGTAGAGCCGGGCGCCCGTCTTCGACAGCTCGATCAGGCCGCCCAGGAACCGGCGGTCCTTGTCCCGGGCGCCGGGGCCCGCGACGGCGATCCAGCCCTTGATGCGGGCCGGGCGCGATCCGGTGTCGGTCATGACGCCTTCCTTCTTTTCGCGGGGACGGCCGGCTTGGCCTCCCGGCGGGGGGCTACTCCGCTTTTGGGGGTTTGGACCCCGCCGCGACGGCAGCCGCCACATCCGGATCGTCCGGAACGTTCCTCGTGAGCGGCATCAACTCGTAGGACTCGATCGCGGGCTTTCCGTTCTCGCCGAACTTGAGCACCAGCTTGCCCAGGTACTGCCCGTCCGCGGCCGCCTGCACGATGATCGTGCCGGCCTCGCGCCCCGGATCGGTCAGGAAGGTCTGCGAGTGCGCCCCCACGATCACGTCGAGCCCGGGGACCTCCGCCGCCAGCCGGCGGTCCTCCTCGACGCCCGCGTGGGACAGCACGACCAGGAGATCCGCGTCCTTGCGGTAGCGTTCCACGAAGCCCCTGATCAGCGGACGGGGGTCCGTGAACTTGATGTAGTGCCCCCCGTCCTTGAAACGCTCCTCGGGGGTGAATCCGACGGCGTCCGGATGCATGTACCCGATCACGGCGACCTTGCGCTTGCCGGCGTTAAGCAGGATGCTGCCGCGCGCGAGGTCGATGCAGACCTCCTTCTCGCAGATCTTGACGTTGGCCGACACCCAGGGCAGGCCCTTGCCGTCGACGAGCCCGCGCAGGAATTTGAGCCCGTTGACGAACTCGGCCTCGCCTATCGTGACCGCGTCGTAGCCCATGAGCCTGTACGCCGCCACGACCTTGCGGGTCCTAGCCTCGTCGGGGGACGTCGGGAAGAAGTCCCCGCCCTCGACCAGGATCGACGCCGGCGCCGCCGCGCGCTCGCGCCTGATCAGCGTCATGCGCTTGGCCAGCCCACCCATGTCGATCGCGGGCGCGGGACCCGTGAGGCCGTTCGTGTTGTTCGTGAACAGGATCGTCAGGGTGTCCGCGACCACCGGCGCCGCCTTCGCCTCGGCGACGAGCTCGTCGAGCAGGGAGGCCAACTGGGCCTCGCGCTCGTCGGGAAACCCGGTCCACGCCGCCTTGAGCACCCCGTTCTTGCTGATCACCATGATCTGGGGCACGTGTGCAATCTCGTCCTGGACGACCTTGTAGCGCTCCCCGATGCGGTAACCGTTCCGGTCCATGAGCACGGGGAGCGTGAACCCGTACTCCTTCAGGAAGGCGCGCACCGAGTCCTCGTCCTCGCCGCCCACGAAGACGCAGTAGGTCGCGACGCCCGCCCGGCCCGCCACGATCTTGGTGAGCTTCGGAATCTCCTTCTTGCACGGAACGCACTGCGTATGGAAGAAGCTCATGACCACAACCTGGTCCTTCGCGAGGAGGTCCTTGAGGGTGACCACGCTGCCCTTCCCGGTGCCCGCCACTCCGAGCTGGGGGCACATGAACGCGGGGGCGACCTTCCCGACCTTCATCGTGGGGCGGTTGGAAGCGGCCCGGCCGGAGCCGGGCAGGAAGAAAGCGAGAAAAACCGCGAGCGGAAGGAGTTTGTTCATCAGGCCTCTATCGTATCTGGACGGCCATCCGCTTGGCAAGGTCGCGCACTCCGACCTTGAGGTCAGCGACGGTCTTCCCCTCGGCGGAATCCCCGAAGACCACCCGCCCGGTCTCGACGTCCACGACGCGGACGTTGAGGAAGTAGGAATCGAGAAGCTGGCCGAAGCTCCCGACCACCATGCGCTGGACGTTGAGCAGCTTGCCGAGCTTGACCGCGCACTCCTCGGAGCTGCACCCGGTCTGCTGGAACGCCTGCTCGGCGAGGACCTTGTCCATGTTGGCCTTCTCGATCACGTTGAACGCGTGCGTCTTCACGAGCTCGCCGCGCAGCAGGTCGGCGATGACGGCCGAGTTCCCCGCGGACACGTTCTCGGCGCGCAGGTCCGCGACCGCGAGGTTGAGCTGCTTGGCGCCCTTGGCGGGCGCGGGAACGGGCGCGGCCGCCGCGACGGGCTCTTCCGCCCGGGCCGCCGGGGTTTCCTCGGCCGCGCCAGGCGCCGGCGCCACGAGGGCCTCGCCGAAGCGGCAGGACAGCGCCAGCCGGTGGTTCATGCCCGCCGCGTGGACAGCGAGACCGTAGTCGAGGCCCAGGCGCTGCCAGAGCGCCGACAACCCCATCGTGATCTCGCCGGAATCCCCGGGTCCCCAGCCGGCGCGGAGGGCCAGAAACGTCGCGGCCCAGTACTCGACACCCAGCCCGATCCGGGCGTCCCGGTCGGTCACCTTCGAGAACTCGAGCCCGCCCGCGAGCCTCGCCGGCTCGTGGCGGTAGCCCAGCCCGGCGCGGATCTCGGTCGGCATCATCACGCCCGCGATCCCGGCCGCGGTGTCCGCCGCCCCGAGAGCCGCGCCGGCGTTGCGGATGGCCACGCCGGCCACCGCGCCCGCCCAGGAAGCCTGGAGCCCAAGGTCGGCCGCCATGCCGGACGCGTGGTACTTGAGGATGCTCACGTCGACGAGCCGGACCGCGATCCCCGCGCGCAGCCACCGCCACCGGTACGCGGCCAGCAGTCCGGTGCCAGCGCTGGACTGGTCCAGAGGCTCGCCCGAGGGATCGCCAAACTCGTTCACGCCGTCGAGGCTGAGACCGTAGCGCGCCATCATGAGCCCGACCGTCCAGTCGGGGGTGAGCTGCCACGCCCCCCCGACGGCGAACAGGTTCGTGTCCCCCAGGATCTTCCCCCCGACGAGGGCGCCTTCTCCCCGGGAGCTCATGAGCCCGAGCAGGGCGGGGTTGCTCCAGGCCCGGAGCACGTCGCCGCCGAGCCCCGACACCCCGCTCATCCCATACTGGCGGACGCTGACCGGCATGCTGAGCTCGATCGCCCCCGGCTGGTCGACCAGCGGCAGCCCCAAGGCGCCCGCGGTCGAGGCGGCGAGCCCCAGGGCGGCCGCCGCGGCCGGGAGGAGACGGCGGCGCGCCGTCACTTGGACTTCCCCGTCACGACGAACGGCGCGCGGTCGGAGCTGTTCGACCCGCTTCCCGTCAGGATGGCGACGTAACCGCCCGGCCCGATCCGGCGCTTGGCCACTGAGAAACCGTCCCACACGTATTCCGTGTTGCCCGCCCCCTCGAGGGCCACGACCTTGGACCAGAACAGGTTACCCGCGCGGTCGAAGACCTCGATCTTGGTCTCTTTCGTCGCCTTGAGCGGCTTCACGATGAACCGGATGAACGAGCCGGCCTCCGCCAGGTCCATGAGGTTGGGGGCGGCGACGAGGTTGCTCGTGCCGGCCACCTGGGTCAGGTCCTGCGTGAACGCGTACCCGTCCAGATGGGCGATCTCGGTCGCCGCGAACCCGGTGGTGTAGGCGACCGCGACGGTGTAGTCCAGCCGGTTGCTGATCGCGACCCCGCCGACAACGGGGCCAGTCCCGCCCGCGCTGACGTCCCCGACGCTCCAGAGCCCCTCGAGTCCGAAGTTATGGACGCGGATCGTGCCGACGCCTCCCGTAATCAGGATCGGGAGAGTCGGATGCATCGCGATCCCGCAGGGAAAGTCGCTGAAGGTCGTCATCCCCATCCCGTTGAACACGTCCGCGCTCTCGGAGTACGTGCCGTTCGAGGTGTCGATCGCGGCCACCCGGCCGGAGAGGGGCAGGCCGCTGCCGTTGTCGCGCAGGTGCAATCCGAACACCCGCCCCTGTCCCGCCACCAGCCGGGCGATCCAGGACCGGCTCACGGTATCCGTGGTCCGCTGGGAGAAACGAACTACACCGCCGGTCCGGTTGACGGCCATGACCCAGGGACTCGGGATCGAGGCGGCCAATACCGCCCCGCCGATGTACGCGGCATCCGCGGCAACGGCCACCGCGAAGGCCTGCGTATCGTAGGAATCCTGGAAGCGGTAGGCGTTGCGCCCGAGCTGGGTCACCCCCGACCCGTTGTCCCGGTACTGGATGACCACGGCCGACATCGGCGGACCGCTGTCGTACCCCACCACCCAGATCGAGCCGTCATCGGAAGCCACCGCCACGTCGCATACGTATGTCATGTTGGGAACGACCGTCCAGACCCGCGACCCGTCCGCGCCGATCCGGGCGAGATACTGCCCCCCCGTCACCCCGCCGGCCACGTAGGCGATGTCGCCGAAGGTCGCGGCTCCCCGGGGCACGTTGTCCATGCAGGTGGCGTCATACACGTTGGACCACCGCGTCTGGGTCAGCGGCACATCGTGGCGCTGAACGAAGAAGTCGCTGCCGCCGCATCCCCCGACCGATCCCGCCACGAAGAAACTCCCGTCAGTGTAGCTCGCGACGCATTTCCCGAAGCTGGGTGGGGTCGGGTACGCATACGCCCCCGCCGACCCGGAAGGCTGCGGCATGGCCGCGGCCCACGAAGCAGCGATCAAGGAACACAGGAGGACGATCGTTCGCATGCGATACATCATACGCGAAATCTTACTGCGCCGGGGTCGCGGCCGGAGTCACCGGCGCCTGGGGAGCGGCTCCCTCCGGGGCCGACTCCTCAGCGCCGGCTTCGGCTTTTGGGGAGGCAGCCGCCGGCGCCGGCGCGGGCGCCATGGCCCCTCCGCCGGTCACCTCGAGCTCGAGCTTGTAGGCCGAGAGCCCGACGACGCCGACCTTGAGCGGCGCGAAGTTCGCGGCCTCGATGCGGTCCGCGAGCCCCGTCGAATCGCCCGCGAACGTGATGCTCAGGAGCGACCGGCGGCCGACGAGGTACAGGGACTGCACGTCCCGGACGCCCTCGATCCCGGCGAGCACGTTCGTCAGGATCTTGAGCTTCTTGTAGTCGACGCCGTCGACGATCACGTTGAGGCCCGTGCCCTTCCGGGCGTCGCGCTTCCAGCCCGCGATGATCGAGTCGATGAACTCGCTCGCCATCTTCTCGCCCGCGGCCATGAGCGCCTTCGACGCCGCCGACTCGTCCGTGATGTCCACGGCCCGGGTCGAGAGCCCCGGCAGGGCCGCGATCACTTCCGCCGTGTCGGCGCGCACCGCGCGCCCGGTCAGGTTCGCCGTGGCGGAGATGAGCCCGCCGAGGACGGGGCTCTTGAAGTAGCTCGCCCGCGCCTCGCCCACGATGATCAGGTCCGCCGCGACCTCGAGCCCGGCCGCCGCAGCGGCGGCGGTATCGCCCTTGAGGGCCGCCTTCAGCTTCTCGCCGTCCCGGATCTTGTCGGCCTGGTCCTTCTCCACGAGCTTGAACAGGTAGTTGTTCAGGAACCGCTTCATCGCCGCGTTCTCGGACACGGACGAGCTCACGCGCTCTTCCCCGTGCTTCTCGGGGATGATGATCATGACCCGGAGCTTGTCGCGGTTCTTGTTCCACTTGATCCAGTCGTCCTTGTCGTCCTGGGATTCGTCGACCGTGCCGCGCTCGAACGCCGAGTTCGGCATCGCCGCGAGCTGCTCCATCGGGTGCACGTCGACGGGCGCCTGCCCCGGCTGGCTCGCCGCGACCACGCCGTCGTAGACGGCCAGGTCGGTCTTGCCGTCCGCGGCCGCATCCACGCGGTAGACGGTCCCCTTCACGGCCGCGACGACGCTGGGCGTCTGCGTGGTCATCTCGGAATCGCCCGTGAGCTTCGCGACCGTGAACCAGAGGCGGCCGGACACGACCTTGAAGACGCCCTTGACCCCGCCCATGGGCGTACGTTGCAGCGTCGCCAGCGTGAACTTGGTCGAGGGTCCGAGCCGGATGACCGTCCCGTTCTCGAGCTTGAGCTCGCACTTCGTGTTCTGGAGGGTCAGGATCGTCTCGCCTTCGAGCAGGGCCTGCCCCAGCGTCACGTTCGCGATCGCGCCGCCCTTGCCCTGGTGCCGGGCCATCCCTTTCAGGAAGGTCACCGTGGCCTTGTAGCTGTCCGCGCTCCCGGCCATTCCGGCCGCCATCATCGCGCACAGCACGAGGCCCCCCAGGCCGACCCGCCGGGCCACCACGGCCGCCATCCTCGTCCATCCGCCCACGATCATTGCCTTGCTCACGGTTGCGTCCCTTCCGCCGTCAGCACCGCTTCGATGCGGTACGCGGCCACCTCTTTGATGTCCATCGGCGGCTTCCGCCTGCCCTCGAGCTGGGCCGCCAGCGTCTGCGCGTTGCCCCCGGCCAGGTCGATGTCATACACCGCCGCCCCGGCCGCAAAACTCCGGACCGTCACGTTCCGGACCCCGTCAGCCGCCTTCAGGGCGGCCACGATCGTCTGCAACATGGCGAAATCCCTGATCCCGGAAAGCGCGAGCTGGACCTCGGCGCCTTCCCAGAGCGCGGGCGCCAGCTTCTGCGCCATCTCCGTCCCCGACGCCTCGGCCAGATTCGCCAGGCACCGGATCGAGGCGCTCTCGGCCAGGAGGTCCATGCCGGACCCTTCGCGGGAATCCGCCAGCACCACCTGCCCCGACGACGTCTTGACCGCCTTGAGGTTCAGCCGGCCGCGGTAGGTCAGCATCCCGGCCATCGCCGCCTCGTCCGCGCCGGTCAGCTTGGCGGTCTTCACGGTCCCCACCAGCGCGATTTCGGCGCCAAACCGCTTTCCCAGGTCCGCCGCCGCCGCCGCGTCCCCGCCGATCGCCCGGACCGCCTGCTCCTGCGACCGGATCTCGGCGAGTTGCTCGAGGTCCACTACCTTGTAGCCTGCGTCCAGGAGGGCCTTCACGAGCCCCGTCTCCACCGTCCGGCTCTCCGACTTGTTTCCATCCACAGTCTCGTCAATCAGGACCATGACCCGCGGGTTCCCGACCTTCTTCGTCCTGATCAGCAACCCCAGCCCGTCCAGGTCCTTCCGAACGTCCCCGAACTTGACCTTCGCGCGGATCTTGACGGTATAAAGCCCGTCCGTCTCCGCCTCCGACACGATGTCCCACGCCTTGAGGTACCCCGCGGACTTGGCGAAAACCTGGTCCTCGATGAGCCTGGCCTGGGACACGACCATCTGGCCGGTGACCAGCACCCCCACGGCCTTCTCGACCGCGTTGCGCTGGGCCATCGCGAGGGCCTGGTCGTGGGTGTTCAGCTTGTTGCCGGGAATGACGTTCGCCGAGCCTTCCGCCTCGACGGTAACGACATCTTCCCCCGGTGCCTCCGCGGTCTGGGAGGGGCGCGCAGGCGCCCCTCCGCAGCCCGCCAGGAGGAACACGGATACGGTCGCGGCGGCAAGCGCCGCCACGCGGAGCTTCATCACTTCAGGCGAACCCCCAGCTCCTGCTCCACGGCCTTCTTGTTGATGCGGACCGTGACGACGCACCCGTCGTCGTTCGTCCACTCGATCTTGGTCACCTCGGCGCCCTTGACCATGTTGTTGACGGACGCCGTGATCTTCGAGCTCGTTTCCATGGCCTTCTCGATCGTGATGCCGCCCTCGATCGTGACGCCCTTGAGTTTCGCGACAAGCTGGTACTGGGCATCCACGATTGCCGCGTTCCGGGACGTGGCCTTGCGCTGGGTAGCCGTCGGAAGCGCCGGGTCGGCCGCGCCGATCCCCATCGCCTCGATGAAGTCCCCGCTCTGCGTGGGCGCGTCGATGGTCGAGCGCAGTTCGCCGTTGTTGAGCGCGACCGACTTGGGGCCGCAACCGGCCATCGTGGCCGTAAGCATCATGGCTGATGCCAGATACGCTGCATATTTCATCTGTTCCTCCTTGGTGGAAGCTCCGGTCTAGATGCTACAGGATTTACCCCGGGCACTCAAACCGCCGTCCGTATTCCGGACGACGGCTCAAGCTTGCGCGCGATAACCAGGGGCTTTCGGTGACAGCGATCACATGCGCCGCCCACGCGCGTGTTGAAGGGTTTACGGAGGCCGGAGTTGTGCTTCCCGTCACACGCGAATGATTTCGTCGCGGCGGGGGCCGATCGACACGATCGAGACCGTAACCCCCATGAGCGACTGCAGGGTCTCGATGTACCCCTTCGCGTTGGCGGGCAGGTCCGCCCAGCGCCGGATCCCGCTTGTCGGGGATTTCCAGCCCGGGAGCATCCGGTAGACGGGCTCGCACTCCGCCACGACCTCGGTCCGGGTCGGAAACTCGGTCAGTTCCTGACCCCGGTACCGGTACGCGACGCAGACGGGCACCTCGTCGAGATGGTCCAGGATGTCGAGCTTCGTCACCGCCACCTCGGTCAACCCGTTCACGTCCACGGCGCGGCGCACCACCACGGCATCGAACCAGCCGCAACGACGCGCCCGGCCCGTCGTCGCCCCGTATTCGCGCCCGACCATCCGCAGGCGCTCCTGCTCCTCGGCCGGCAGCTCCGTGGGCAGGGGCCCCGCGCCCACCCGCGTCGTGTAAGCCTTGACGACCCCGACCACCCGGACGATGGCCCGGGGCGGAATGCCCGACCCCGCCGAAGAGCCCCCGGCGGTCGGGTGCGAAGCGGACACGTAGGGGTAGGTCCCGAAATCGACGTCCAGGAGCGTGCCCTGGGCCCCCTCCAGCAGGATCCTCTTCCCCGCCTTGAGCTCGTCGCGCAGGTACGGAATCGTGTTTCGGACGAGCCCCTTGAGCCGGGGCCAGTAGGCCCGGTAGGGACCGAGGACCTCCTCCATGGACATCTCCGGGGCGTGGTAGTACTCGCGGAAGAAGGCGTTCTTCTCCTCGAGGTTCCGCCGCACCTTCTCCGTGAAATCCGCCTCGTCGGCCAGGTCGCCCACCTTGATCCCGACGCGCCCGTACTTGTCCGAGTACGTCGGGCCGATGCCCTGGTGGGTGGTCCCGATCTTGTCCGAGCCCCGCTTGGCCTCCCGCGCCTCGTCCAGCCGCTTGTGGTACGGCAGGGTCACGTGCGCGAGGTCGCTCAGCAGGAGCCTCGACTCGACGTCGATCCCGCGGGCCTTGAACGTGTCGATCTCCTCCACGAGCCGGGCGGGGTCCACGACGACCCCGTTGCCGATTACGTTCATCTTGCCCGGGTAGAGCATGCCGGAGGGGATCAGGTGCAGGACGTACGTCTCCGCCCCGACCACGACCGTGTGCCCGGCGTTGGAGCCCCCCTGGTAGCGGACTACGACGTCGGCCTCCGCGGTCAGGACGTCGATGACCTTGCCCTTGCCCTCATCGCCCCACTGGGCGCCGACGACGAGCGTGGCCGGCACGGCTAGACCGTCACCACGCGGAGATTCGCAAGCTCCGCGAGCCGGGACAGCTCCCGCGCGACCTGATCCGAGACGGGATTGTCGACGTTGAAGATCGAGAAGGCCCGCTGGCCCGGCGTCGGGCGGCAGACGTGGAGCCCAGCGATGTTGATGTGGTGGGTTCCTAGGATCGTTCCGACCTTGCCCACGATGCCCGGGCGGTCGTCGTTCTGAAATGTGATCATTACGCCCTCCGGCAGGATGTCCAGGTGCAGCCCGTCCACCCCCACCACGTGCGGCTCGTCCTTGCCGATCACGGTCCCGTCCATGTACCTGGTCTCGGTCGCCGTGGCGATCGTGATGCGCACGAGCGAGCTGAACTCCCCCGGCTCCGTGTTCGTCCCCTCGTTGACCGCGATCCCCCGCTCCTTGGCGAGCGGCAGGGCATTGACGACGTTGACCCGGTCCTGGAGGGCCACCGAGAGCACGCCCTGAACCGCCGCGGCCGTGACGCCCGCGAACTTGCGGCCCGCGATCTCCCCCCGGTACTCGACGATGATCCGCTTCGGCACGCCGGACGTGAGCTGGACCAGAAAACGTCCCATCCGCTCCGCCAGGGCGATGTACGGCCCGACGACGCCCATCGCCTCCGGCGAGGTGGCCGGCGCGTTCACCGCGTTGCGGACGATCTTGGAGACCAGATAGTCCCGGATCTGCTCGGCGATCACGACCGAGACGTTGACCTGGGCCTCCGCCGTCGACGCGCCCAGGTGGGGCGTGACCACGACCTGGTCCAGCTTCAGCAGGGGGGACGTCGCCGGCAGCGGCTCGGTCTCGAACACGTCGAGGGCGGCGCCCGCGACCTGGCCGCGCTGGATCGCGTCCGCCAGTGCCGCCTCGTCGATCAGCCCCCCCCGCGCGCAGTTCACGATCCGCACTCCCGGCTTCATGAGCTTGAGCTCGGCGGCTCCGATCAGGTGCCGGGTTTCCGTCGTCTTGGGGGCGTGCAGGCTGATGAGGTCGGCGCGCTTGAGCAGGGCCTTGAGGTCGATGAGCTCGACGCCGAGATCGCGGGCCCGCTCCACCGTGATCAGGGGATCGCTGCCGAGGACGGACATCCCGAACGCCCTCGCCCGCTTCGCGACCTCGCCGCCGATGCGGCCCAGCCCCACCACTCCGAGCACCTTGCCGTAGAGCTCGTGGCCGACGAACTTCGACCGCTTCCACTCGCCCGACTTCAGGGACGCGTGGGCCGCCGGGATGTTCCGCATGAGGGCCATCAGGAGCGCGAGCGCGTGCTCGGCCGCCGCGATCGTGTTGCCCTGCGGCGCGTTCATGACCAGGATCCCGCGCCGGGTGGCGGCGGGCACGTCCACGTTGTCCACGCCCACGCCGGCCCGCCCCACGACCTTGAGACGGCCGCCGTCGGGCATGACGTCCGCCGTGACCTTGGTTTCGCTGCGGACGACGAGGGCGTCGGAGGCGGCCAGCGCCTTCTTGAGCTCCGGGCCCGCGAGCTTGAGCCGGACGTCCACCTCGAATCCGGCAGTGCGCCTCAGGATCTCGAGCCCCTCCTCGGCCACGGGGTCGGTGACGAGGACGCGGAACCGGGTGCGACCGGCCTTATCGCGGGGAGCCGGAGAGCGGTCAGGCATGCGGGGCGTCCCCGGCCAGAAATACGGCTTCCGCCGCCGCGACCCCGGCCCCGGGCGTGCATGCCCAGCCGAGCCGCCGAAGCACCATCTCGATGGCGGCGATAGTTCCCAGCACGTCGACTTCGTCAACGTAGCCCACGTGCCCGATCCGGAAGATGCGGCCCTTCAGCTTGCCCTGGCCGCCCACGATGGAGATTCCCCAGTCGTCGCGCAGGCGCTTGACCACGGCCTTGGCGTCCGGCCCCTTCTCGCAATCGACGGCGGTCAACACGTTGCTGGCCCCGGGGCCGACCAGGAGCTTGAGGTTCATCGCCTGGACCGCCGCCCGCACGGCGTTCCCCAGCCTCGCCTGGCGCGCCCACCCCTTCTCGAGCCCTTCGCGCTCGATCGCGCGGATCGACTCCCTGAGCTGGAGGATCAGCGACACCGGCGGGGTGAACGGGGTGTCCGGCAGGTCCTCGGCCTCGAGCGCCTTGAGCGCCTTCTGGAGCGACAGGTAGTACCGCGGGATCTTCGCCCCCGCGAGGCGCTCGCGCGCCTTCGCGGAGAGCGCGACCAGGCCCAGCCCCGGGGGCACCATGAGCGCCTTCTGCGACCCGATTGCGAGGGCATCGACGTGCCATGCGTCCATATGAAACGGCAGGGCCCCGATGCCGCTCACGCCGTCGACGACCAGGATGGCGCGCGACCGCGCAACAGCCTCGCCGATGCCCTGGATGTCGTTCTCGACCCCCGTCGACGTCTCGCTCAGGATCGTGAATACGCCCGCGTAGGTATCGTGGCGCTTGAGCTTCGTCTCCAGCTCCTTCACGTTCACGGGCTCGCCCCAGGCCGACTCGATCCGGTGCACGAGCAGCCCGTACGCCTCGCAGATCTCGGCCCACCGCTGGCTGAAATTCCCGCAGACGGTGACGAGCACTTCCTCGCCCGGCGAGAAGAGGCTGACGACGCAGGCTTCCATCGCGCCCGTCCCCGAGGTCGCCAGGGGCATGACGGGGCCGGTGGTGTCGAGAATACGCCGGAGCCCCGCGAGCGCCTCCTGGAGCGCCAGGCGGAACTCGCGGGTACGGTGGTGGGGCCCGGGCGCCGCCGCGGCGATCAGGGTTTCCGGCGGTATTTCCACCGGGCCCGGGGCCATGATCCTGCGTTTCAGGGTCGCCATGCCGCCGAACACGCTAGCATAACTTCCCCCACCAGCGCCAGCGACCCCGACACGAGCACGAGGTCGCCGTCCTCACCGAAGTCCCTGCGCGCCGCCGCGAGCGCCCCCGCCACGTCCCCGCACGTCTCCGCTTGGCCGCCGGCCTCGCGCACGATCGCCACGAGCTCGGCGGGCGCGACGGCTCGCGCATGCGCGAGGGCGGGACACCAGATCCGGTTCGCGAGGGGCACGAGCGCGCGGGCGACCGCCGCGTGATCCTTGCCCTTCAACTGCGCGAAGATGAGCCCGCGCCGAGGACGGCTCCCCCAGAACTCGCGGATCGCCGCCGCCAGCGCCTCCGCCGACGCGCCGTTGTGGGCGCCGTCCACGAGGAGCCCCGGACGCAGCAACTGGAGGCGGCCCGGCCACCGGACTGACGCCAGCCCTTGCCGGATCGAATCGTCGGAGACGGCCAGGGGGACGTTCATCGCCGCCCCCACGGCGACCAGGGCGTTCACGACCTGGTGGCGACCCACGAGAGGCACCGCAAGATCCCGGATGATCCCGCGCGGCGTGCGGGCGTCGAACCGGCATCCCGACACGTCGCACCGGGCCGGCGAGGCCTCGGCCACCTCCCGGCCCACGAGCGTCGGCGGGGCACCCGCCTCCCGGCAGGCCGCGTCGATCACGGCCTGGACGCCGGGGGCCTGCGGCGCGCAGGTAACCGGCTGGGGGACGCGGATCACGCCCGCCTTCTCCGCCGCGATCGCCTCCACGGTGCTCCCCAACTGGTCCATGTGGTCGAGCGAGACGGACGTGAAGACCACGCCCGCCGCGTCGACGGCGTTTACGGCGTCCAGCCGGCCGCCCATCCCCGCCTCGAGTACCGCCGCCTTCACGCCCCGCCGGGCGAAGCCGACGAGGGCCATCGCCGTCAGCACCTCGAAGGTAGTAGGGACCCGGTCGGAGCCCTCGGCCTCGAGGGCGGCCACCGGGCCCGCGACCGCCGCCGCCAGCGCCGCGAATTCCTCCTCCGTGACGTCGGCGCCTCCGATCCGGATGCGCTCCGTCCAGCTCGCGAGGTGCGGCGAGGTGTAGAGGCCGACCGGCGGGGCGGCGACATCGAGAATCGACGCCAGCATCGCCGCCGTCGAGCCCTTCCCCTTGGTCCCGACCACGACGAGGCACGGATACCCGTCCTGCGGCCGCCCGATGCGCTCCAGGAGCGCCTTCATCCGGTCCGGGCCGAACGTCTTGGTGTCGTACCGGTAGCCGGTCAGCCGCTCGTAGTCGGCGAGGCGTTCGAGGAATGCGACGGCGTTGGCGTAGGTCAAAGGCTTCGGCTCCCTCCCTGGGGACGGGGCGTCAGTAAATCGGGAACGCTTTCGCGAGTTTGACGACCTTGGCGCGGATCGCCCGCCGGAGGCGGGGCTCGCCGGGACGCTTGAGGATCTCGGCGATCCACTCGGCGACCTGGCGCACCTCGGTCTCCCCCAGGCCGCGGGTCGTGACCGCGGGCGACCCCAGTCTTATGCCCGATGTCACCTGCGGCGGACGCTGATCGTACGGGATCACCTGCATGTTGACGACGAGGTTGGCTTCCTCCAGCAGCGTCGCCGCATCCTTGCCCGTGAGCCCCTGGGCCGTGAGGTCCACGACCATGAGGTGGTTCTCGGTCTTGCCGCCGACGACCCGGAGCCCGCGCGAGGCGAGCGTCGCGGCCATGACCGAGGCGTTGCGGAGAATGCAGGCCTGGTAGCGCCGGAACGGCGCCGCCTGGGCTTCCTTGAACGCGACGGCCTTGGCCGCGATTATGTGCATGAGCGGGCCGCCCTGCGTCCCCGGCAGGACCGCCCGGTCGATCGCGGCCGCGTGCTCGCCGCCGCACAGGATCAGCCCCCCGCGGGGTCCCCGCAGGGTCTTGTGGGTGGTCGTCGTCACGATCGTCGAGTGCGGCAGCGGGTCCGGATGGAGCTTCGCCACCACCAAGCCGGCGATGTGCGCGATATCGGACATCAAGACCGCCCCGACCCGCTTCGCGATGGCGCCGAACCGGGCGAAGTCGAGCTGGAACATGTACGAGGAGAACCCGGCGATGATCATCTTCGGCTTGTGCTGGTCCGCGAGCCGCTCGACCTCCGCGTAGTCGATGCGCCCGGATTCCCGGTCCACGCCGTAGGACACTATGTTGAACCAGCGGCCGGAGTAGTTGAGCCGCTGGCCGTGCGTCAGGTGCCCGCCGCAGTCGAGCCCCATCCCGAGCACGGTGTCGCCCGGCTTCAGGAACGCGAGATACACGGCGAAGTTCGCCTGCGCGCCCGCGTGCGGCTGGACGTTGGCGTGATCGCACCCGAACAGCCGCTTCGCCCGGTCGATGGCCAGCGTCTCGACCGCGTCGCACCAGCGCGTCCCGTGGTAATACCGCCGGCCCGGATACCCTTCCGCGTACTTGTTCGTGAGGACGGTCCCCGCCGCCTCCAGCACGGCCGGGCTGGCGTAGTTCTCCGACGGGATGAGGACCAGGGATTCCTGCTGCCGCCGGAGCTCGGACCGGATGTAGCCGGCGAGTTTCGGATCCTGGACTCCCAACTGGGTCAGCGCGAGCGAGTCGATGCGAATGGCGCTCATGGCGGCCCCTATGATACCATCCCGACCGGCTAAAACCTTGGGAGAGCGAGGCTCCGCTGAAGGGTCCGGTGCGCGAAGATGAAGACCACCAGCGGCGGCAGGACCGCGATCATGATCGCCGCCGCGAGCATGGGGGTCGCCGCCCACGTGTTCATGTTGAAGAGCATGACGGGCAGGGTCCAGTGCGCGCGCTGCTGGCACACGATCAGCGCCCACATGAAGTTCGCGTAGGACCACAGCAGGGCGTAGAGTCCCACGACCGCGAGCATCGGGGCGGCCAGCGGGATTCCGACGAACCAGAAAAGTCGCCACTCGGAGGCGCCCTCGAGCGTCGCCTCCTCGTAGTACGACCGCGGGATCGCGTCGAAGTAGCTCTTGAGCAGGTAGATGTAGTACCCGTTCACCGCCGTCGGCAGGACCAGCGCCCACAGGGAGTTCAGCAGTCCGAGGTTCCGCAAGAGCAGGAAGTTCGGGACGGCCATCGCCTCGATCGGGAACGCGGCCAACGCCAGGAAGAACACGAGGCTCATCTGGATGGGCCCCAACCCGAACCGCGAGAGCACGTATGCCGCCCCCGCGTTGACCGCGACGGACAGGACCGTGAATACGATCGCGAAAAGCGCCGTGTTGAGCAGGGACGAGGTGGCATCGGTCATGAGGCTCCACACCCGGCGGTAGTTCTTGAACAGCACCTCCCTCGTGTATTCGAACCGGTGATTCGCCCAGTCGAGCCGGTCGATCTCGGGCTGGGGCCAGGGCACGGCGTCGAAGCCCGGAACGGGAACGCCCCAGGCCTCGGCCGCCCTCTCCGGCGTCCCGTACTTCTCCCGCAGGAACTGGCGCCACCAGGCGTCCGCCCCGCGCGCCATGATGACCTCCGCCGGAGCCTCCCGGGAAAACGCATCCCAGTCGGCGTAGGCCGTCGCACTCGCGAGATCCCGGGCGTTCGCGGGCAGGCGCACCGACTCCGGCGGCGCGCCGTACCGGGCCTGCACCGCCTCGCCGCTCCCGTGCCGACCCCTGAGGAACTTCTGGAACGACTGCTCGAGCCCGGGCGTCACCTTCAACTCGAGCAGGTAGGGAGACACGACGGTGCGCACGAAGGTCTCCCAGTATCGCCGGGCCGGGCCCGGGGCCGGCACCGTCTCCGACAACGTTACGTCCGACCATGCGGGGTATGTCCCGCCGAGCGCGGCGTTCAGCCGGGCGAGGTCGCCGCCGATCTCGGGCTGGACCCGGAGCCAACCTCGCCACGCGGCATCGCCGAGGAGTGGCAAGCAACGCTCGCGCTTCACCGTGGTCTTGAGGAAGGCGATGTACTCGGCCAGCCACGGATCGGCCGCCGGGAACCCCGACCGGTCCCCGAGCGACGCGAGACCGGGGACCTTGACGGACGGGAACGAGATGAACGTGGTCCCGAACTTCGCGTTCACCCTCTCGATCGTCCCGTAGGTCGCCTTGAGGTACCGCTTCCAGTCGAGCTCGGTTAATCCCGTGAACGCCGCGAAATCGTTGGCCGAGCATCCGCGGTAGTAGAACCATCCCGTGAACAGGGGCCTGAAGTGCGTCCACGGCAGCAACCTGAGGCAGTCGATCCCGTCCGCGGCACGCTTCCGCCATGCCCCTTTCAGCTCGGGAACGGCCGGCAGGGCCAGGATCGTCCCCGCCGCGTCGGTCTGGACCCCGTACAACTCGTCGAATCCGGTCATCGACCCCCAGTAGTCGTACCGGGTGGCCAGGTAGTGGATGTAGAACCGGCCCGGGTTGCGCAGGTGGCGCAGGTCCGGCCACTTGCGCCCCGCCCAGAAATCGTCTACGTCGCCGAAGGAGAGCGCGAGCGTCATCACGAAGGGCACGAGGACCATGGCGGCCAGCACGAGGGTGACGGGGTAGACGATCGCCTGCACCACCTTCTCGTGGATGGCGGCCCGGCGGAACGGGAGCATGAGCGGCACTGCGCTACTCCCTCGTAACCTGGAGCTGGCCCGATCGCACGCCGCGCATCTGGTAGATCGAGAACACGAGGATGATCGCCACGAGCAGCCACACCTCGGCCATCGCGTATCCGAACCGGATCGACACGTACGCCCGGGTGAAGATGTCGACCCCTACGATGTAGGTCGCGTTGTCGGGTCCCCCGCCCGTGAGCAGGAACACCTGCTCTGCCGTCCGCGTGGCCGTGATCGCCCACCCCACGAGGTTGATCCCGACGAGCGGCTTGATGTGCGGCCACGTCACGTGCCGGAACCGCTCCGCCAGCCCCGCGCCCGACAGCTCGGCTTCCTCGTAGAGCGCCTCCGGAATCGCGGACAGGCCGGCGAGGTACGTCAGCCCCGCCACTCCCAGCGTCGCCCACGCGGGGGGCAGGACGACCGCCAGCATGGCCGTGGACGGCTCCGCCAGCCACTTGCGCTCCGCGAACCCGAGGAAGTGCACGAGCGTGTTGAACGGCCCCCCGATATCGAACATCTGCTGCCAGAGGATGGCGATTACGACCGCCGAGGCCACCGCGGGCATGAAGAACGCGGTCCGCACGTACGTCAACCCGAACGGGAACGACGAGAGGGCAAGCGAGAGGATGAACGGGGCGACGAACCCGAGCAGGAACGACAGGGACAGGAAATAGACCGTGTTCAGGAAGACCGTGAGCGTCGTGGGCGTCACGATGACGTCCAGGTAGTTCCGCATTCCCGTGAACGCGCCGCCGCCGCGGAGGACATGGTCGGACAGGCTCATCTTGAACCCGAGGAGGAGCGGGATCACGCCGAAGATTATGGCCAGAATGGCGGCCGGCGCGAACAGAACGAGGCCGATATCCCAGTGGCGCACGCCCCCCGCCGACGCCGTCGAGCGGGACAACATGCTGAACTCGTCCCGCAGCGCCGCCACGAGCCGCCACAGCCCGAACCCGAGCAGCGCCGCGAATCCCGCCAGGACGATCCAGCCGATCGCGGTCCACTTCGAGGACGTGCGCCGGGTCTTGAGGTGGATCTCCTCCTCGAAGGATTGCTGGGCGTCGGCGAGCGCCGGCCCGGGCTCGAGGGTGCCCTGGAGGACCTTCGTGAGCCGCTCTCCCAGCCGGATCGCGAGCTCCTCGAACTCCGGGTCCGGCGGCATGGGCCGCGCGCGGGCGGTGACCTGCGAGAGCACGCCGGCCCAGTGGGGGGGGAACGACGCCAACGCCGGGTGCTTGGGGTACCGCGGCAGGAAGTCCGTGCGCACCCATCCCGCGCGCTGGCCCAGGAGGGCCAGCCACTCGGTCTCGATGTGGCTGCCGGCGTACGTCGCGTCGGTGTAGAACCCGAACGCCAGACTGCGGCGGACGCCGTCGCGGATGTACGAGGGCAGTACGAGCACCTGGCCCCCAACCGTGTAACCCAGGATCGACCCCGCCATGACGCCCGGAACCGGCCCGAGGAACGGCTTGAGCGGCTGGAGCGCCGCGAAGTCCCTGATCTCGCCCGCCGTTCCGCCGAGATGATCGTCCAGGTCCGCGAGCGACACGAGGGCCAGTCCGACCTTGCCGGCGGCGAATTCCTTCCGGAGGGTCAGCGCGTCGGGCGCGACATAGAGGACCGTGGCGCCGCCGGCCCGCAGCGCCGCCCCCAGGGTCGCGATGGCCTCCGCCGCCGCCTTTGCGGGCTCGGAGTCGAGGGTCGCCTCGATCCCGTGCTTGCCGACGATCACCGGGTCCTGGCCGGTCTCGCGCGCGAGCGCGAGCCAGAGGTACGCGAGCGGACGTCCGGCGACGACGCCGAGGCCGGCCCGCCGGCCCGGAACGTTGAGCTTCGCGGCCACGTCCGCGATTCCGGCGAAGGTCCGCGGCATGCTCGTCTCGGTCATCCCGAGGCTCAGCAGAGCCTCGCGGTTCCCCGCGAGGACCGCGTGCTGCGCCAGGCTCACGATCCCCCACGTCTTGTCCTCGAACTTGAGCCCCTCGACGAGCGACTCCGGCCAGCGGTCACGCTCGTCCCAGTTTCCGCAGAGGTCGTCGATCGGCTGGATGAGCCCCTCGCGCGCGTACCGGGCGAGGTCCGGGAAGTCGAGGTAGGCCAGGTCCGGTCCCGCGGTCGCCGCCAGGCTCATGACCTGGGCCGCCCCCCAGGCTTGGCCGGGAAGCCAGAGCCGGTCGAACTCCTGGACGTCGGCTTCGGGATGCGCGGCGAGGAACTTGTCGAAGGCCGCCCGCTCCGACTCCCCGTGAATGTGCCCGACACCCTTCCAGGGCACGAGGCCGAGCTGGGCACTCAGGACGATCCTGCGTTCGGCGCGAGCCGCGGGCGCCAGCAGGCACGCGAACAGAAAGAGCGACGAAACGACCCGAATCATGCGACGCATGTATTCGCCTAGTGTACAGCCCCGGGGCCGTGGAGTGCGCGCGGCCTGGGGCGGGCCGACTACCGCCGCATCGGCGGCAACGTCCGGCGCAGGCCAACCCGAGGTCGTTACGCCTTGTCCCCCAGGTCCCGGATCATGGCGTCCAGCTCGGCCAGCTCCGCCACCGGCAGATCCGCGCCCCCCCGCGCCGAGGGCCAGCGGCCGGACTCAACGTCCCGCCGGTATCCTGCGAGGGCCCGGCGGAACTCGAGGCGACCCCGGCCCCAGGCCTTGGCAAACGGGGGCGGCGAGGCGGTCAGCCCTACGAGGTCGTGGAACACGAGGACCTGCCCGTCGCAGAACGGGCCGGCCCCGATGCCGACGGTCGGCACCGCGCAGTCCCTGGTCACGCGGCGCGCGAGCTCGGAGGGCACCGACTCGAGGACGATCGCGAACACCCCCGCCCGCTCGAGGGCCCGGGCGCCCCGCCAGATGCCCGCGGCCGATGCCGCGTCCCGCCCCTGGGACCGGGGCCCGCCCAACAGCCGCAGGCGCTGGGGCATGAGCCCGACGTGGCCCATGACCGGAATCCCCGCCGCCACGAGCGCGGCCACCGTGCCCGCAACCTCGGGGCCGCCCTCGAGCTTGACCGCCTCCGCCCCCTCCTTCAGGAAACGACCCGCGTTCCGGATGGCCTCCTCCGTCCCCGGCTGGTACGAAAGGAACGGCATGTCCGCGATGAGCAGGGCCCGCGACATCCCCCGTCGCACCGCGCGCACGTGGTGGACCATCTCGTCCATCGTCACGGGGATCGTGGACTCGTAGCCGAGCACGACGTTCCCCACCGAATCGCCGACGAGGACGAGGTCGACGCCCGCCTCGTCGAGGAGCGCCGCGGTCGGGGCGTCGTAGGCGGTCACGCATGTGAGCGCCTTCCCGCCCTTGCGGGCCCGGACGCCGGGCACGGTCATCTTCGTCGCGAAAGCCATCACGTCCTAGGGTCCCGCGTCAAGGGCATCACAGTCAAGGCGCCCCGGGAATCCAGCGGAGCTTCGCCTCGCGTGCCGCCCTGGTCTCGTCGGGATGGCGTATTCGCGTCTTCTCGGGAGCCCGGCGCACGGCCTCGGGGTCCCGATCGGCCAGCGCCGCGATCTCGCGCATGGCCGCGACGAAGGAGTCGAGCGTCTCGCGGCTCTCGGTTTCCGTCGGCTCGATCATCATCGCTTCCTTGACGATGAGCGGGAAGTACACGGTGGGGGGATGGAATCCCCGGTCGATCAGGGCCTTGGCGATGTCGATCGCCTGCACGCCGCGGGCCGCCTGCCGCGACGCGGAGGCGACGCACTCGTGCATGCAGATCCGGTCGTACGGAAAATCGAAGACGTCCCGCAGTTTCACGCGGACGTAGTTCGCGTTCAGGACCGCGTGCTCGCTCACCTTCGCCAGGCCCTCGCGGCCGAGCAGGAGGAGGTAGGCGTAGGCCCTCAGCAGGATCCCGAAGTTGCCGTAGAACGGCGCGATGTAGCCGATGGTGTCGGGCCGGTCGTAGTCGAGGAAGAACGAGCCGTCCGTTCGGCGCACCACCCGCGAGACCGGCAGGAACGGCTCCAGCTTCGCGCCGCACCCGACGGGCCCCGCGCCGGGGCCACCCCCGCCGTGCGGCGTGGCAAGGGTCTTGTGCAGGTTCAGGTGCACGACGTCGAAACCGATATCGCCGGGCCGCACGCGGCCGATGATCGCATTCATGTTCGCCCCGTCGCAGTACATGAGCGCATCGCGCTCATGCGCGATGTGCGCGATCTCGGCAATCCGCGATTCGAAAATGCCCAGCGTGTTGGGGCACGTCAGCATGACCGCCGCGGTTTCGTCGTTCAGCGCCGCCCGGAACTTCCCTAGGTCCATGACGCCCCGCGCGTCCGTCTGGATCGTCCGCGTCTCGTACCCCGCGATCGCAGCGCTGGACGGGTTGGTCCCGTGGGAGGAATCCGGCACGAGGACGTGCGTCCGCTTGCGCCCCTTCGCGCGATGGTAGGCGGCCACGAGCATGATCCCCGTGAGCTCCCCGTGAGCCCCCGCCATCGGCTGGCTCGTGAACGCCCGCATCCCCGTGATCTCGCAGAGTAGCCGCTCGAGGCTGTGAATGACCTCCAGGGCCCCCTGCGTCAGCAGGCACCCCTGCTCGAGCTGGGGCAGTAGCGGGTGAAGGTCCCGGAATCCCTCCAGCCCCGCCACCACCTCGGTAAACTTCGGGTTGTACTTCATCGTGCACGAGCCCAGGGGGTAGAAGTTCGTGTCGACCGAGAAGTTCTCCTGCGACAGCCGCGTGTAGTGCCGCACCACGTCGAGCTCGGACACTTCCGGCAGGGCGGCCGGCTCGACGCGCCGCCACCGGGCGTCGAGCACGGGTGCCGCCGGCACGTCCGGCCGCGGCAGCGCGACGCCGTGTCGACCGGGCGCGCCGCGCTCGAAGATCAGGCGCACAGGACGGCCTCCAGGCTGTGCGCGAACTTGACGATCTCCTCCCGGGTCCTCTTCTCCGTCACCGCGACGAGAAGCCCGTGGCTCTGCCCCGGGTAGTAGCGCCCGAGCGGGAATCCGGCCACGAAGCCCTTGCGGATCATCCGGCCGACGACCTCGTCGGCGGGGCGGGGCAGGATGGCCGTGAACTCGTTGAACGTCGGCAGGGCCCGGTCCACGAGGACCCCGGGGATCCTTCCGAGCACGTCCTTCGCGAACTCCGCCTTGTCCCGGATCAGCCCGGCCAGATCGACCAGACCCTGGCGCCCCATGAGCGAGAGGTAGATCACGGACCTAAGGGCGCACAGGGACTCGTTGGAACAGATGTTCGAGGTCGCCTTCTCCCGCCGGATGTGCTGCTCCCTGGCCTGGAGGGTCAGGACGTAGCACCGGCGGCCGTTCCGGTCCACGGTCTCGCCCACGACCCTGCCGGGCATCTTGCGCATGTGCTCCCGGCGGACGGCCATGAATCCGAGGTACGGACCGCCGAACGACAGCGGCAGGCCCAGGCTCTGACCCTCGCCCGTCGCGATGTCCACCCCCACCTCTCCCGGAGTCTTGAGGAGCCCGAGGGCGACGGGGTACACGGACTGGATGACCAGGATGCCCCGGCGGTGCGCTTCCGCCACGATGTCCGAGTGGTCGTCGACCGAGCCGAAGAAGTTGGGATTCTGAAGGATGACGGCGGCCGTCCGGTCGTCGAGTTTCGCGAACAGCTTGCCCCGGTCGCTCTGGCCGTGCGTCGTCGCAACCTCCTCGAATCCGAGCGAGAGGTTGCGCGTGTACGTGTGCAGGATCGTCCGGTAGATGGGACTGACGCCGCTGTCCATGACGATCCGGGAACGTCCCGTGATCCGCGCCGCCATCATCGCGGCCTCGTAGAGCGCGGTGCCCCCGTCGTAGAGCGACGCGTTGGACACGTCCATCCCCGTCAGGGCGCATATCGCGCTCTGGTACTCGAACATGGCCTGCAGGGTCCCCTGCGCGCATTCGGGCTGGTAGGGGGTGTAAGCCGTGACGAACTCGGCGCGCGAGGCGAGCGCGTCGACCGCCGCCGGGATGTAGTGGTCGTAGAAACCGCCCCCGACGAATGGCACGAGGTTCGTGGCGTTGCGCCCCGCAACCTCCCGAAGGGAGGCCCGGACCTCCATCTCCGAGCGGCCTGCCGGCAGGTCGAAGGACTTTGGCGCGAGCTCCGGCCCGATGTCCGCGAAAAGCGCGTCCATATCCGCCACGCCGACGGCCGCCAACATCTCGCGGACGTCCGTTCCGGTGTGCGGCAGGTAGTCCATGCGCCCTAGTGTTTCTGCGCCGTGCAGTGGGCGGCGTAGGCCGCCTCGTCGAGAAGGCCGGCGAACGCCTTCGCCGCTTCCTCCGGATTCGCCGCCTCGATCTCGATCATCCACCCCTCTCCGTAGGGGTCGCGCGTGACCGTCTCGGGTGAGCCCGCGAGCGCGCCGTTCACGGCGTGCACGGTGCCCGACACCGGCGCGTAGAGGTCGAAGGCGGCCTTGACGGTCTCGATCGCGCCGAAGGATTGCCCGCCCCTGGCGGCGGTGCCGGCGGCCGGCAGATCCACGAAGACGACGTCCTTGATCTCGGCGACCGCGAAGGCGCTCAACCCCACGCGCACGCGCGCCCCGTCGAGCTTCGCCCATTCGTGGCTCTTGGCGTACCGGAGCCCCGCGGGAACGCTCATGGATGACCTCCCGCGAGGCCGGGACTACGGTAGAACGGCAGCTTGCTGCGAACCACCGGGAGCGCCCGCCCCCGAACGACAACCCCGAGCCCGGCCGGCACTTCCCCGCCGCCCCGGACGTAGCCGATTCCGATCCCGAGCTTCAGACACGGAGAGAACGTTCCGCTCACCACGATTCCCACCTCCTGGTTGCCGTCCGTCAGCGCCTGATCTTTCCGCGGGATCCCGGGCCCCGCGCACGTGAACGCGACCTGCTGTTTCCGGGGACCTTTCGCCTTCAACTCCAGCAACGCCTCCCGCCCGATAAAGTTGCCCTTTTCCGGTCTCACGGCCCAACCCAGCCCGGCTTCCCAGGGCGATGTCTCCTCGTCGATCTCGTGCCCGTAGAGGGAGTAGCCCGCCTCGAGCCGCAGTCCGTCCCGCGCGCCCAGCCCGCAGGACACCGCCGGCAGGCCCTTCCCCGCGGCCAGCAGGGCATCCCACACGGCCACCGCACGCGCCGACGGCGGATACAGCTCGAACCCGTCCTCACCCGTGTACCCCGTGCGCGACACGAGCATCGTCTCGCCCGCGATCGCGAACTCGGCCATGGCAGATCGCGGGAGTGCGGCCGTGGCCGGCGTCAGAGCGGCAAGCAGGGCCGGCGCCTTCAACCCCTGCAGCGCGATCATGGCCAGATCGGCGGAGCGATCCACCAACTCGACGGAAGCGCCGTCGGCGTGCGCGCGGAAGTGCCCCATGATCTTCTCCCGATTCCCGGCGTTCATTACAACGAGGTACCCGTCCGCACGGCGGAAGACGATGAGATCGTCGAGCACGCCCCCGGCCTCGTTGAGCGCCAGCGTGTACTGGCCCTGGCCGGGGGCGATCCGCGCGAGATCGTTCGTGAGGACGCGCTGGAGGAACGCCTCGGCGCCTGCGCCGCGCACGTCGAGCCGGCCCATGTGGCTGACGTCGAACAGCCCGGCGCGCTCGCGGACGGCCATGTGTTCCTCGACGATCCCCGAGTACATCACGGGCATCTCCCAGCCCGCGAACCCGACGAGCTTCGCACCGTGGGCGCGATGCCATTCGGCGAGCGGCGTGTGACGCAGGTTGATCGTGGTCGCGTCCATCGACGGGACACATTGTACGCCACGCACGGAAACGGCCGGGGGGGTTAGTCCAGGAGGAGTTGGCGGGCGCAGATGACGACATTCCGAAGCAGGAGGGCCGCGGTCACGGGCCCCACCCCGCCCGGCACCGGCGTGATCGCGGCAGCCCGCGCGGCCACGCTCGCGAAATCCACATCACCCGTGAGCGTGTCGGTCCCGTCAGGCGCCGCTATGACGTTGGTACCCACGTCGACGACGACCACGCCATCCTTGACCATGTCCCCGGTCACCAGACCCGCACTGCCCGCGGCGACGACGAGGAGGTCCGCCCGGCGCGTGTGCGCGGCGAGGTCGGCGGTCGCCGTGTGGCAGATCGTGATCGTGGGCGCTTGTCTGTCCTTGAGGAGCAGGAGCGCGAGCGCGCGTCCGACCGCAGGGCTCCGCCCCACGATTACGAGGTCCCGGCCCGCGAGCGGCGCACCCGAAGCCTTAAGCATCTCGAGCGCCGCGGCCGCCGTGCAGGGCACCTGCGCCGGGGCTCCGAGGGCGAGCAGGCCGAGCGCGGCCGGATCCATGCCCTCGACGTCGTGCGAGGCACCGATCCGGAGGCGAGCGGCCAGCTCGTCCACGGTCTTCGGCCAGGGCTGGTGGAGGAGGATGCCCGTCACCTCCGGATCCTCCTTGAGAACGCGGATCGTCTCGAGCAGCGTCACTTGCGTCGGGTTCTCCAGTGGACACGCGCGGTAGCCGATCCCGACCTTCCCGCAGGACCGGCTCTGGGACTCCGCGTAGGAGATCGCGCCGCCGTCCCCGTCCGGATAGACGAAGGCGAGCGTGGGATGGATCGCCTTTGCCTTGAGCGCGTCGACCTCCCGCACGACGACCTCCCGGATCGCCTGCGCCATCGCCGAGCCCTTGAGGAGCTTCGGTTCCCCCACCGTCAACTCGCGGGGAACCGGGCGAGCGACTGGCCGGCGACCGGCCCCTCCGTCACCGGACCTCCCCGCGCGTCCTCGCGATTTCGACGGCGGAAGTGGCTCCGGGCATGAACGGCGGCGCCAGCTTCGTGATCCGCACGCGCGCGCGACGCACCTTCGGCAGGCGGATGAGCGCCACGGCGAGGGTGTCCGCGAGCGCTTCTAGGGTCCGGAAGGGACGGCCCTCCATCAGCGCCTTCGTCCGCGCGAACGCGGACCGGTAATCGAGGGTCTCGGAGAGCCGGTCACGCCAGCGCGGAGGCGAGAGGATGTCGAGCGCGAGATCGACCCGGAACGGACCGCCGAGCTTCCGCTCCTCGGCCAGAACGCCGTGCCGCCCGCGAAACCGCAATCCCTCGAGCAGGATGACAGTTACTTCGGAGGCGCGATCGACCGGCACGGGGAAGAAGGGTCCCGTCAGGCGGCCGGGACGGCGCCTTTCGCCAGCTCGACGAGCTTCGCGAACGCGGCCGGGTCGTGGATGGCGATCTCCGAAAGCTGCTTGCGATCCAGCTCGATCTTCGCCAGCTTCAACCCGTGAACGAACACATGGTACGGCAGGCCGTGCTCGCGCGCGCCCGCGTTGATCCGCTCGATCCAGAGACGGCGCATGTCGCGCTTCTTGTTCCGGCGGTCGCGCCAGGCGAAGTTCCCGGCGCGCTGAACGTGCGTGAGCGCGGTCGCGTAGCGCTTGCTCCGCGCGCCGTACGCGCCCTTAGCAAGCTTGAGGATCTTCTTGTGCCACTTGCGGGTGGTCTTGCCCGGCTTTACGCGCGGCATGGCGGCCTCCTACCTCGACCCGTAGGGCAGCAGGCGCTCGACGTGCACGGCGTCCTGCTTGGGCAGGTACACGGCGTGGTTGAACCCCCGCTTGTTCTTCTCGGACTTCTGGTGCATGTTGTGCCGGCGTCCGACCTTGGCGTACTTGACCCGCCCGCTGGCCGTGAACCGGTACCGCTTCATGGCTGCACGATTGCTCTTGAGCTTCGGCACGACTGTTCTCCTTCTTCTCGTCAGGCCTTGGGCTTGGCGGCCTTCGGGGTCATGATGATGGACTTGTACTTGGGCTCGCTCTCGTCCCGGTATTCGACGACGCCGACCTTGCCCAGATCGCGCACGCAGTTCTCGAGGACGCGCATGCCGAGGTCCGCGTGATCCGCCTCGCGACCGCGGAAGGTGATCACGAGCTTCACCTTGTCCCCCTTCGTGAGGAACTCTTCCGCGTGCCGCAGTTTCACCTGGAAGTCATGCGGCGCGATCTTCACGTGGAACTTGACCTCCTTGATCTTCACCACGTGCTGGCGGCGACGGGCCGCCTGCTCGTGCTTCTGCTGCGTATACCGGAACTTCCCGAAATCCATCAGACGCGCCACCGGCGGATCCGCCTCGGGCGCGACTTCAACCAGGTCCATCCGGACTTCCTCGGCGCGATGCAGCGCGTCCTCGAGGAGAACGATGCCCAGCGGCTCGCCCTTGGCCCCCACCAGACGCAGGCGTGGCGCCGTCAACTCCCGGTTGATCCGGTAATGGCGCTCGTTGCCTGGCATCAGGAAGCCGGAGCCCCGGATTCCGCTTGGCTACGCGTCAAGAACCCTGGGGCTCCTTCGATTCGGGGTATACGTTCACTCGGCCGATCGTAGCATGCCACCGCGGCCGGACTCAAGGGGCGGGCCGAGCCCGCCTTCGGCGCCGCTCCTGCGGCGCCGCGCCCCGGGGGCCTCACAGGCGCTCGATCAGGGCGTCGCCGAAGGCGGCCGTCCCGACCTGCCGGGCGCCGGCCATCTGCCGGGCCAGGTCGTAGGTCGCGATCCGCTCGCCGATCGTGCGATCCAGGGCCGCCGTCAGACGGGCGGCCGCTTCCCCCCAGCCCAGGTGCTCCAGCATCATGGCTCCGGACAGGATGACCGCGCAGGGGTTGACCATATCCCGATCGGCGTACTTGGGCGCGGTTCCGTGGGTAGCCTCGAAGACCGCCGCCTCGTCCCCGATGTTCGCCCCCGGCGCCAGCCCCAGCCCGCCCACCTGGGCGGCGGCGGCGTCCGAAAGGTAGTCCCCGTTGAGGTTGGGCGTGACGATGACCTCGAACTCGTCCGGCCGGAGCAGGAGGTGCTGGAAGGTGATGTCCGCGATCCGGTCGTTGACCAGGATCTTCCCATCGGCCGACGCCCCCGCGGGCGTCCCGCCCGACCCCACGGCCTCCTCGGTCACGGTCGAGGCCCCGAACTCATCCTTCGCCACGTCGTACGCCCACTGCCGGAACGCGCCCTCCGTGTACTTCATGATGTTGCCCTTGTGCATGATCGTGACCCGCGTCCGCCCGTGCGCCGCCGCGTACTTGAGCGCCATGCGCATCAGCCGCTTCGTCCCGAACGGCGAGATCGGCTTCACCCCCACGCCCGAGTCCGGCCGGATGGTAGCCCCAAGCTCGCGTTTCACGAACTCGATGAACTTCTTCGCCTCCGGGCTCCCGGCGGGCCACTCGATACCGGCGTAGACGTCCTCCGTGTTCTCCCGGAAGATGACGATGTCGAGCCGCTGGGGCTCCTTCATCGGGGAGGGCACCCCATTGAACCAGCGAACGGGCCGCACGCAGGCGTAGAGATCGAGGGCCTGCCGCAGCGTCACGTTGAGGCTGCGGATCCCGCCGCCGATCGGCGTCGTGAGCGGGCCCTTGATCGCGACGTGCCAGCGGCGGATGGCCTCGAGTGTCTCGTCGGGCAGCCAGGTACCCGTCGCCTTGAAGGCCTTCTCCCCCGCGAGCACCTCGAGCCACGCGATCGAACGCCTGCCCGCGTAGGCCTTCTCGACGGCGGCCGAGAGCACGCGGCTCGACGCGCGCCAGATATCGCGGCCGGTGCCGTCGCCCTCGATGAACGGGATCACGGGGCGGTCGGGCACGACGAGGCGCCCGTCGCGAATCGTGATCGGCTGTCCGTCGGAGGGAACCGGGAGGCTCACGGGCTTTGGGCGAACTATTACTGCGCGCCGGCCCGGTGCGTGGAGACGCCGACGAGCATGCGCGCCTGCGCCTCTGCGGACACCCCGAGGAGCTGGTAAACGGGAATCGGCTGGGCCTTGCCCTTCACCATGATCGGATCGAGCTCCTTGACCTGCACATGATCCTTGACCTGCTCGAGTGTCGAAGCGCTGATCAGGATCTTGCAGTGGGCCTCCTTGGTCGCGGACTCGAGACGGGCGGCGGTGTTGACGTTATCGCCAATGACCGTGAACTCCATCCGGTTGGGCGACCCCATGTTCCCCGCCACGACTTCGCCCGTGTTCACGCCTATACCGATCTCGAACGGCGTCTTCCCCTCGTTGACCCACTTTACCTTGAGGGCCTCGTGCTTGATGTGCATGGTCCACGCCGTGGAAACCGCCCGCAGGGCGTGATCCGACTGGTCCATCGGGGAGCCGAAGACGGCCATGACCGCGTCCCCGACGAACTTGTCGAGAGTGCCGTCGTGGGCCAGCACGACCTCGACCATCTCGGTCAGGTACTCGTTCAGGATCTCGACGACCTCGTGGGCGGTGAGCTTCTCGGACATCGAGGTGAAACCCCGGACGTCCGAGAACAGCACAGTCGCCACCCGGCGGGCGCCGCCCAGTTCGGGCGGGTTGTTCAACACCGTGGTGAGCACGTGCGGCGAGACGTAGCGGGCGAACGTCGCCCGGACCTTCTGCTTCTCACGCATCTCGACCGAGGCCCGGTACGTCGTGACCACGAGGAAGTTCGCCCCGATCGCGGCCAGCGGGTAGACGAAGTTCAGGAAAATCGCCTGCGAGGCGAAGAGCCAGACGGAGAGCACGAGCAGGCCGACCGCGGCCCCGGCGGCCACGAGGAGGGACAGCCAGATCCGGGCCCGGATCGCCACCGAGCTGACCAGCACGCCCAATCCCAGAATGAGGCCGAGCGTGAAAATATCCCAAGGCTCCCTTATGAACCGCTTGTTCAGGATGGTGTCGATCACGTTCGCGTGGATCTCGACCCCGGGCATCTGCCCCGCCATCCGGTCCTCGGCGAGGGGGGTCCAGGAGAACGGGACATGGAAGGTGTCGTGCAGGTCGATCGCCGTGGCGCCGACGAACACGATCGCGTCCTTGAAGACCTGCGGGTCGGTCATCCCCTTGTAGACCTGGTAGTAGGGAATGGTCTTGAAGGTCTTGGCGCCCCCGCAGTAGTTGATGAGCATCATCTCCCTGCTGTCGAGGGGGATCACCCGGTCGGGCCCGAACTCCATCCGGCCGAGCTCGGTGTTGATCTCGCCCCGGCCCACGCCCAGGTACTTGCGCAGGGCCTCGGCGGCGAGGGAGTAGTACCGCTCCTCGTGGATCTTCTTGTAGAGCTGGGCACGGCGCACGAAGGCGTCGGAGTCCTGGGGCGTATTGACGAGCCCCGGCTCCAGGATCGCGTTACGGAGGATCTTGATCGGCAGCTTGAGCTCGTCGGACTCGAACGCGCGATCCACGACGTGAACGAGTTCCGCGCCGAGGATGACGCACCCGGCCTTCCGGCAGGCCGCCGCGAGCGCAGGGTCCTCGAGCGGATGCTTCGTGTCCTCCTCGGTGAAGAGCACGTCGAACACGATCACCTTCGGCTTGCCCTTCATGATCTGGTTGATCACCTTCCCGTGCGTGCTCCGGGGCCAGGGCCACCGGCCGGAGGACTCGGTCATCTCGTCGAACGACTCGTTGTCGATCGCGACGATGACGACGGGCGCCGTCGCGGGAATCTCGCCGCGCAGGTAGAAGAGGAGGTCGAGGCTCCGCAGGCTCACGCCTTCCCCGAGGTCCGCGACCGCGGCCAGGATGGTGAACGCCGTGATCGCATACCCGATCCAGCGCGCCTTCCGGGTATTGGACCACCTGCGCCAGAACTGGAGCTTCTCCGGAATCTTCACGCGCGCACCTGGCCCTGTCCGTACACGAGGTACTTGTACGAGGTCAGCTCCTTGAGGCCCATGGGACCCCGCGCGTGCAGGCGGCCCGTCGAGATGCCGATCTCGGCGCCGAACCCGAACTCCCCGCCGTCCGTGAACCGCGTCGAGGCGTTGTGGTAGACGACGGCCGAGTCCACCTGGTCCATGAACCGCTTGACGGCCCGCCGGTCCTCGGACACGATCGCCTCGGACAGGTGGGACGAGTAGTTGTTGATGTGCTCGATGGCTGCGTCCACGCCGTCCACTACTTTAACCGAAAGGATGAGGTCCAGGTACTCGGTCCGAAAATCCTCGTCCGTGGCCGGTTTCATCGATGCCACAAGGTTCCGCGCGGCCTCGTCCCCCCGCAGTTCGACGCCGGCGGCCGCCAGGCGCTGGGCGGCGGCGGGCAGGAACGCTGCCGCCGCGTCCCGGTGCACGAGCAGGCATTCCATGGCGTTGCAGACGCCGGGCCGCGACACCTTCGCGTTGAAGACGATGTCCTCGGCCATCCGGAGGTTCGCGGACCGGTCCACGAAGACGTGGCAGAGCCCCTTCCCGTGGCCGATGACAGGCACGGTCGCCTGCTCCCGGATCCGGCGGATCATCTCCTCGCTGCCGCGGGGAATGACGAGGTCAACGAATCCGTCCAGCCGCACCAGCTCGCTGACGGCGGCGTGGTCCGTCGTGTCCAGGAACTGGACCGCCTCCCCGGGCAGGCCCGCCTGGCCCAGGGACTTCGCCAGAAGCGCCGCGAGCAGGCGGTTGCTGTTCAGGGACTCGGAACCACCCTTGAGCACGACCGCGTTCCCGGCCTTGAGGCACAGGACGGAGGCGTCCACGGTCACATTGGGCCGGGACTCGTAGATGATCGCGATGACGCCGATCGGCACCCGCTGCCGCACGATGCGCAGCCCGTTGGGGCGGGGCCACCGCCCCGTGACCTCGCCGATCGGATCGGACGAGGCGACGACCTCGCGCACGGAGGCCGCCAGCGCCAGCAGGCGCCCCTCGGTGAGCGTCAGCCGGTCGATCAGGGCGGGCCGCTCCCCCGCCTTCCGCGCCGCCTCGACGTCGAGCCGGTTCTCGGCCAGGATCGCAGCCTGCTCGCGCTCGAGCGCGCCGGCAAGGAATTCCAGGGCCTGGTTCTTCTGGGCGGTCGGCACGGACGCCAGGCGCAGGGCGCCCTGCCGCGCCGCCTGCGCCTGGGCGCCGACCTGCGCCTTCAGTGACGCCGACCCGGTCCCCATCTTCGCGCTGGTAGCCATCCGGGTATTATATCCGGCGAGAGACACTCCGGGAGGTATACGCCATGATCAGGAAGCTCCTGCACACCCGCTACCGCGTCGAGGACCTCGAGCGCACCGTGGCCTTCTACCGGGACGCGCTGGGCCTGACCCTCACGCGCCGGTCCACCTCGGGCCGGGGATCCGAACTCGCCTTCTTCAAGGCCCCCGACAGCGACGAGGAGATCGAGATCTGCCGCTTCCCCGCCTCGGGCCCCGTCACGGTCGGTCCGGATCTGACGCATCTCGCCTTCCTCGTGGACGACCTGGACGCGATCGCAGGACGGCTGAAGGCCCAGGGCTTCGCGTTCTCGGAGGGACCGCACGGGACCAAGGGCCAGGGCCGCATGGCGTTCGTGGACGCGCCGGAAGGCTACGAGATCGAACTTATCGAGAGGTAGAGGATTTCGCTTCGGCGAGGGATTTCTGCGCGGCGTCGAGGAGGTCCCGCTCGCTCATGTCCCGGGGCGAGAGATCCGCGACGCCGTATGACATCGTCACCTTGAGCGCATGCGCCGGCTTCGTCCGGATGTCGAGCCGGTCGAGCCGCTGCCGGATCCGGTCGATCCCGATAACCGCGTCATACGCGGTCGTGTGAGGAAAGACGATCGCGAACTCGTCGCCACCGTACCGCCCCGCGATGTCCTCGGCCCGCAGGCACCCCTTGAGCGTGGCGCCCACGCCCCCGAGGACCTCGTCCCCGACCCGGTGGCCGAACGTGTCGTTGATCTGGTGCATGCCGTCGACGTCGCAGAGCGCGAGCGAGAGCGGAAATTTGTAGCGGAGCGCGCTGTGCACGGCCTCGGTCAGGCGGTCGAGCAGGAGCCCGCGGGACAGCAGGGTCGTGAGCCGGTCGTGCGTCTCGAGCAGGCGCAGCTCCTCGCGCGCCAGTTTCAGTTCCGTGATGTCGGTCATGTAGACCGTGAACCGCCCCGGCTCTCGCACGATGCGCTGGGCCCAGACGCGGTCGCCATGCGCCTCCTCGCGATCCACGAACCGGGAGCCGCGGGTCATGCCCGCCGCCGCCGTGAGGATGCCCGCGACGAGGGGATGGGAGGCCCCGCGCGCGCGAAGACCCGGGAACACGATCTCGGCCGCGCCGTTCGTGTGCTCGACGGCCCCGCCCGCGACCACCCGGATCACGGGGTACGGCGCATCGTCATGCGCAGTCCCCGGCGCCCGGGGCGCTTTCGCCCGCGGGGCGTTCGGCTTCCGCCCTCCCTCAACCATGGCACTTCAGTATGATGGAAACTCCGGTGGCGCTCAAACTCGTCGTTTTCGACCTGGACGGCACCCTGGCGTCGACGGGGGCCGACCTCGCGGACGCGGTCAACGAACTGCGGGCGGGCCTGGGCCTGCGCCGCAAGCCCCCCGCCGCCATCGCCGCATGCGTCGGCCAGGGCGCCCGGCACCTGCTCCGCCACACGCTGCCGGAAGTCCTCGGACCCGACCCCGCGGGGATGCCGGCGCTCTACCGCCGGTTCCTGCGGCTATACGGCCGCCGGTGCCTTCGGCGCACCCGGCTCTACCCGGGAGTCCGGCGCGCCCTGGCCGCCTTGCGGGGCCCCACGCTGGTCGTCCTCACCAACAAGCCGGGGCGTCTAAGCCGCCGGATCCTGAAGGGGCTCGGCGTCGCGGGGCGGTTCCGGGCCGTGGTCGGCGGCGACGAGATGCGGAAGCGCAAGCCGCACCCGGCCGCGATCCTCGATCTCATGCGGCGCTTCCGCGCCCGTCCGTCCGAAACCGTCGTCGTCGGGGACAGCCGGTTCGACATGGAGGCCGGAAGAAGGGCTCATGCCCTCCTGTGCGGCGTGACTTGGGGCTTCGGGCGGCGCCGGGAGCTGGCCCGGTGGCGGCCCGACGCCATGGTCACCCGGGCCGCGAACCTTCCCGCCGCCCTCCGGCGGCTCGGTCGCTAGCGCCTCCCCGCTACTCGAGGTACTGCATCCGGCGGGTCATCCCGCCGTCCACGACCAGGTGGGCGCCCGTGATGAATCCCGCCTCGGCGGAGCAGAGGAACAGCGCCGCGGACGCGATGTCCTCCGGCCGGCCCGCCCGTCCGGCCGGATGCTGGGCGTCGTCCGCCTCAGACACGGTCGTGCGCCGGCTGTCGTAGCGCCACCGGTCCGTAACGATCCAGCCCGGCAGGATCGCGTTCACGCGCACCCGTCCCGACAGGGTGACCGCCAGCGCGTGGGTCAGCGCGAGCAGGCCACCCTTGGAGGCCGAATACGGTTCCGTATCCGCCTCCGACTGGAGCGCGCGCGTCGACGCGATCAGCGCGATGACGCCCCTGGTCTTCGCGAGGTGGGGTGCCGCGAGCTGGGACGCCAGATAGGCCCCCCGCAGGTTCACGGCCAGGACCCGGTCCCACTGACCGACCGGCCGGGTCGCGAGCGGCGCGGAGGAGCCGATCCCGGCGTTGTTGACGAGCACGTCCAGTCGGCCGCCCCACCGGACCGCGTCATGCACCAGACGCCGGACATCGGCCGGCTTGCCGACATCCGCCTTCACGAACCGGACGCGGCAGCCCTTCAGCACGAGTTCACCAGCCCGCCGGGTTCCCGCCCGGCCGTCGACGTCCGCCAGGACGACGGACGCCCCCGCGGCGGCGAAGGACGCGGCCAGGCAGGCCCCGATCCCCTGCGCCGCCCCCGTGACGAGGACGACCCGGCCCGCGAACCGGCCTTCCATCGAAACACTAGCGGCCATTACATAATCCAACCACTGCCGCCAAAGGCCGTTGGGTCTTCACAACGGCCTTTAGAGCCGGACTTCGCGTCCCGTCTTCGCGGACTGGTAGATGCCATCCAGGATCCGCGTGACCATGAGCGCCTGCTCGCCCGGAACGGGCGCCTTGCCGCCGGTCCGGATAGCGTGCACGAGCGCCTGGACCTCGGCGGTGTGGCTCTCGAGGTTCGGCACCTGCGCCGGGCTCACGTCGAGGAGCGTCTTCTGCTCCTCCTTGAACATGCGCAGCGGCGAGGTCGAGGCGCCGCCGTCAGTGCCCATGAGCGAGACGTTCCACACATCGTGCTCGATGTGCGCGGCCCACGAGGCCTCGAGCGTCAGCGTGGCCCCGTTCCGGAACCTGACCATTCCGGCCGCCATGTCCTCGACCGTGTAGGTCTTGGGGTCCCAGGCACCCCAGGGCGCGAAGATGTTCTTCCGCTTCCCGAAGACGCAGTAGGCGTTACCGGTGACGGAGACGGGCTCGGGATGCCCCATGAGCCAGAGCGCGAGGTCGAGCTGGTGGACGCCGATGTCGATCAGCGGCCCGCCGCCGGACATGTCCTTGCGGGTGAAGGCGCCCCAGCCCGGAATCCCGCGGCGGCGGAGGGCCTGCACGCGGACGTAGTAGATTTTCCCGAGCTCGCCCGCGACGACGAACTTCTTGAGCGCCTGGTTCCCCGGGATGAACCGGCAGTTGAGCCCGATGTCCAGCATGCGCCGCGCCTTTTTCGCCGCCGCGCACATGATCGCGCCCTCGCGGGCGTTCATGGCGATGGGCTTCTCGCAGAGGACGTGGCAGCCGGCCTGGAGCGCCGCGACCGTGGGCGCCATGTGGAAGGCGTTGGGCGTGGCGACGGATACGAGGTCGAGCTTCTGCTCCTTGAACATCTTCCGGTAGTCGGTATAGACGTTGGGGATGTTCCACTTCTGCGCCGTGGAGCGCGCCGCCTCTTCCCGGACGTCGCAGGCCGCGACGACCTCCACGCCTTCCGACTCCTTGTAGCCCTGGAGGTGCGTCTGCGCGATGCCCCCGGTACCGATGATGCCCACTCGCAGTGTCTTCACGTGTCAGTCCTCCTCGCGGGGGGGCGTCTCCGCTCCCCCCAAGTCGTCGTCGCCGCCGGCGGGCTCGCCGCCCAACCCGGCCATGTTGTCGTCCCCGGCTTCGGCCGGCGGCTCATCCCCGCCGAAATCCTCGCCGCCGCCGAAATCCCCGCCGCCTCCGAAATCGCCGCCCCCCCCGAACCCGCCGTCGGGTGGCGCCTCGCCACCGCCGTCAAACTCGCTCTCGGAGGCGCTCTTGCGGGTGGCCCCGCCGATCCGGAAGGTGCCCAGCAACTGCTTGAGGGGCCCGCCCGAGCACTTGGGACACTTCACCGGCACGGGCTCGGTCAGCCCAAGGATCTCCTCGAACCGGTGGTGGCAGGCCTGGCACTCGAACTCCTTGATAGGCACGTTCGGCTACGCAGGATAGGCCCGCGCCGGGCCTCCGGTCAAGTCGGTTCGAGGACGAACCATGGGGGCCGAAACGGACCCCTCCCCTATCGCAGGCGGGCGGCCGCGCGCTGCATCCGGAGGCCGAACCGGGCCAGCCGGTCCTCGAACGGACGCTTCGGCGCCTTCGCCAGCCGGCCCTCGGCCCGGAGCCAGCGGATATGGCGGCGCGTCCCCTCCTCGACATCGATGACGGGGTCGAACTCGGGGATGTCACGGCGAATCTTGTCGATCGAGTAGGCCCCGTGCGTGAACGCTATCTCCCGGAGGAACCCGGTCGCGGACTCCGGCGCGCCCCGCACGATGACGTCGGTCGGCACGTGCACGATCTTCGGCCTGCGTCCGACGGCCCGGCCCACCGCCTCGACGTAGGCGTTCCAGTCCATGATGTCGCGTCCGCAGACCTGGTACACCTGCCCGCGCACGTGGGCCTTCCCCAGCGCGCCGACGAAGCCCTTCGCCGCGTCGTCGCAGTAGCACGACTGCCAGAGCGTGGTGCCGTCGCCGTGCACGACCACCGGCCTGCCGGCCCTGATCCGGTTCACGAGCTCGCAGTCCGTGTCCCAGTCGGTCAGGAAGGTCCCGAGCACCCAGCCGCCCCCGGGCCCATACGTGTGCGACGGCCGGAAGATCGTGACCGGAAAGCGTTTCTGCCGCCACATCGCGAGCAGGAACCGCTCGCCGTCGGCCTTCCCCCGCCCGTATCCCGACACGGGATGGTACGGCTCGGTCTCGTCGCAGATGACCTGGCGCGTCGGCACGCCGACCGCGCACACGGTCGAACAGTGGATGAAATGCCGCACCCGCTCGTGGAACGCCCGGAACGCCGACGCCGCATCTTCGCGCGAGAACGAGATCATGTCGACGACGGCGTCGAACGAGAGCGCGCGCATCGCGGCCTCGAAGAGCCGGCGGTCCTGCCGGTCGCCGATGATCTCGGCGACGCCCTGGAGGCCGAGCGGGTGCCGGCCGCGGTGGAAGACCGTGACGCGATGACCCTTCCGCCGGAGTTCGCGGACGATCGCGCCGCTGATGAGCCCGGTGCCGCCGATCACGAGGGTGTTCATGCGACGGATTATAGCGAACCCGGACGGGTTCGTTGTCGAAGCGGATGCGGGAATATCAGGGCTTCGATAACGGACCTTCGACGGCCTTCAGCAGGGCCGCGGCCGACATGCCCGCCACGCGCACGCGTTTGCGCCGCATGCCGGCGCCGGCCACGATCTCGACGGCGCCGCGCTTCACCCCGAGGAAGTCCGCGAGCACGTCGACCAGCTCCTCGTTCGCCCGTCCCTTTTCGGGGGCGCTGCGGACCGCGACCTTCAGGGCGTCGGCCTGGACGCCGCGTACTCCGGGCTTGGCGCTCCGCGGCGCGGCATAGACCGTGAACTCGACTCCGCCGGCCCCCGGACGGACCGGCAGGGCGCCGCTCACAGCGCCTCCTTCAGGATGCCCTCGAGTTCCTGCGGCGTCAGCTCCACCGGGTTCGTCTTCATGCTCCCGCTGGTCGCGCCCGCCACGACGCGGGACAGATCCTCCAGCTTCAGGCCGAAGGACCCGAAGCCGCGGATCCTGAACCGGCCGCAGAACCCGGCGATGGGAGCACCCAGCGCCTCCTCGGCGCGCTCGTACCCGCGCAGCGCCTCCTGCCTCCCCCGGCCCTCCCGGAGCGCGGCAAGATTGGCCCCGGTAACCAGCGGCAGGAGCACGGCGCAGATGTGGCCGTGCGGCACGGGGGCGTGGGCGCTCACGGGCGAGGCGAGCCCGTGGACGGCGCCCAGTCCGGCGTTGGAGAGGCAGATCCCCGAGAGCAGGGCGGCGTACGCCATCTCGACCCTGGCCTCCAGCCCGTACCCGTTCTCGACCGCGCGCTGGAGGGATCGCCCCACCGCCTCGATCCCGGATACCGCGAGGGCGTCCGTGACGGCCGTCGCGTGCAGGGAGGTCAGCGACTCGACGAGTTGGGTCAGCGCGTCCATCCCGCACGCCGTCGTGATCTCGGACGACGCCCCCATGGAGAGCTCGGGATCCACGAGGGCCACGGCGGGCACCAGCCGGGGGTCCCGGAAGCTCTTCTTGAAGGGCCCGCGGGTCAGCGAGTATCCGTTGATGACGGCGTTCTTCGTGGCCTCGCTCCCGGTCCCCGCCGTGGTCGGCACCGCGATAAGGGGCAGGGGGGCTCGCGCCATGGTCTTCCCCGTCCCGACCCCTTCGAGGTAGTCCAGGAGGGAGCCCTCGTTCGGAATCATGCCGGCGGCGGACTTCGCGAGGTCGATCACGCTCCCCCCGCCGACCGCGATGACGAAATCGCAGCCCGCCGATCGCCCCATGGCGGATGCCTTGTCGACGGACTCCACGTCGGGCTCATGGCGGACCGTGACATGGACGCTTGCGACACCGTGCGATTGCAGCACCGCCTCGATCTTGCCCAGCGTCCCGCCCCGCCTAACCGACGCCGACCCGGTGACCAGCAATGCCCGCTTGCCGAAGGCTCCGGCGACCTCTCCAAGATGCCTGAGGACGCCCGGCCCGAACAGGACCCGGGACGGGACCCGCAACTCCGCCGGGAAGACCGGTTCGGCCACTACCAGCCCCCCGAGTCCCCGGGAAAGACGTTCACGTGGCGGACGCCGGTCCGGGGCTCGGCCATCCAGTCCTTGACCGTGTCCCGCCAGGCGAGGTAGTGCGCGGTCTTCTGGTGCGCGACGAAGTCGTCCTTCGTGCGGTAGGCCTCGTAGAGGAGGAACCGGGTCGGGTCGTCCTCGGCGCGGAGAACGTCGAACCGGGCGTTCCCGGACTCGCCCCGCGTGGCCTCCGCGTTGGCCAGCGTGGCCTGGACAAACTCCTCCACGTTCCCGGGCTTGACCTTGATCGTCACCGACACGATGTACATCCGATTCCCTCCCCGGCTCCAGTGCCTGCCGGGCTTCAGTATAGCCCCGCACTTGGTACAATTGAGGTCAAGGTGCCCCAAGAGGGGCCACGATATTCCTCGGTAGCTCAATGGTGGAGCACCCGGCTGTTAACCGGGGGGTTGCTGGTTCGAGCCCAGCCCGAGGAGCGCCTTCTTCATGAACAATCCGGATCTCCGCCGGCAATGGCAGAATCTCGCCCCGCTCTGGATCCGGGAGGTCCGGGAGGGCCGCAATGCGGTCCGAGCCGGCCTGCTCGATCGGGCCATGATCGAGGCCTGTGGCGACGTCCGGGGACTGCGCATCGTCGACACGGGATGCGGGGAGGGCCGGTTCTCGAGGATGCTCGCGGCGCGGGACGCCGGATATGTCCTCGGCCTCGACCTCTGCGAGCCCCTCGTCGAAGCCGCCCGGGCCCTCGCGACGGGGCGCGACGAGTACCGGGTCGCGGACGTTCAGGAGATGCCCGGCATCGCCGACAACCAGTTCGATCTGGCAGTGTCCTACCTCAGCCAGTGCGACCTGCCCGAGGTCGATGCGAACAACCGGGAGGTCTTCCGGATCCTGAAGCCGGGCGGACGATTCGCCATCGCCAACATCCACCCCATGCGCTCGGCTTTCGGCGGATGGCTCAAGGCCGACGACGGGAAGAAGCTGCACGTCATCCTGGATCGATACTTCGAGGAGAACGAGCGCACGTGGACGATGATGGGCGTCGAGTTCACGAACTTCCACCGCTCCCTGATGACGACCGTCACCGGGTTCCTCGCCGCCGGATTCGTGTTCGAGGGCCTCGTGGAACCGACGGCCACGCCGGAGGACATCGCCCGATTCCCCGAGCTCGGCGAGGAAGCGCGGGTCCCGAACTTCATCCTCTACGAACTGGCCAAGCCCGCCTGAGCCTGCGGTCCCCCCTGAGACGCGGGACGCGAGGTTGACATCGTGATGCAAGCATCATATGCTTTGATGCATGAGGACCACGCTCACGATCCCCGATGATCTCGCGCGGCAGGTGAAGCAACAGGCCGCAGCCACCCGCCGGACCGTGGGGCAGGTGGTGGCGGACGCGATCCGGATGTCTCTTGCAGTACGCGCCAAGACCGCCTCCGTTTCCCCCTTCAAGATGCGGACCTTCAAGGGAACGGGCGTCCGGCCGGGCATCAACCTGGACAAGACCTCGGAGCTGCTCGAGATCGGGGACAAGCACCACGGATCTTCCTGACGTCAACGTTCTCGTTTACGCCCACCGTGCCGACGCGGAAAGGCACGCCGAGTACCGCGAGTGGCTCGCCACGACGGCCGGGGGAGCGGCCCCGTTCGGGATCTCGGACCTCGCCCTTGCCGGCTACGTCAGGATCGTGACGAACCGCTCGATCTTCCCGATGCCCACCCCGGCCGACTCCGCCCTCGAGGACGCCGAGGCGCTCCGCAACCGTCCCAACGCGGTCCTGATCGCTCCCGGTCCGCGCCACTGGGCCATCTTCCGCGACCTGGTATCCCGCACGCGCCTCCGCGGGCCCGGGATCACGGACGCATGGTTCGCGGCGCTGGCCATCGAGTCGGGTTCGACCTGGGTGACCGCCGATCGGGACTACGGCAGGTTCCCCGGCCTTCGCTGGCGGCACCCGCTCGACACGGAACCGCGTTGACGACCCCCGGAACGTCGGAAGGCCAAGCCACCCCTCCTGATCAGCCCGCTCGCGGGGTTCAGCGCGGCATGCGGCCGAGGAGGCCGCGGAACCAGCGGTGTAGCCCATGCGGGAAGGTCCCGGGCGCCGCGTACATGAGGATGCACTCCCGGGATACGACCGCGATCCCGCGTTCCTCGCACACCCGGACCGCCTCCTTCGAGGCCGAGCCCGGCTGGAGCCAGATCCGCCTGATCCCGGCGTCGGCCGCCTCGCGCACGAGCCGCTCGGTCACGTTCGGATGAGTGACCAGGATCAGTCCCCCGACCTGGCCGGCCACCTCCTTCACCGAACGGACGCACGGAAGGCCCTGAATCTCGTCGGTCTGGTGGTGCACGAGCCGGACGTCCCAGCCGCGCTGGGTCATCTCCTTGCGGATGGCATGCCCGAACCCGTCCCCCCGGCGGCGCACCCCCGCCAGGGCCAGCGTCTTCTGGGCCATGAAATCCTCGATTACCGCCCGGCTCGTCATGGCGTCTATTGTATGCCCTCCATCCTTGACAACACCCGCCGCACCTGCGAATCTCCATGCATCCGATAACGACAGGAGCCCAACCGATGAAACTGAAAGTCTCGATCGCGTCATACAGCTTCCACGGCCTCCACGGAGCCAAGTCCATGGACGTCTTCGGTTACATGGAGACCATCCGTCACCGCTACCACGTGCGTGGCGCCGACATCTGGAACGGCATGATCCCCACCCTCGAGCCCGAATTCCTGGCCCGGATCAAGAACGGACTCGAGGAGCGCGACCTCAAGCTCGCGAACCTCTGCGTCGACGGCCCCATCCTGTGGGATGACGACGCCGCGAAGCGCGAGGCCAACTACAAGCAGATGCTCGAGTGGCTCAAGGCCTCGATCTTCCTCAAGGCGAAGACGATCCGGATCGACGCGGGCGGCCGGGACAAGACCTGGTCCAACGAACAGTTCGACCTCATCGTCAAGCGCTACCAGGAATACGCGAAGTTCGCGCATGACAACGGCTTCCTCGTCGGACCCGAGAACCACTGGGGCACCGAGAACGAGCCCGACAACATGAAGAAGCTCTGCGAGGCCGTGAACCACCCCGGGTTCGGCGTGCTCGTCCACTTCAAGAACACGGGCGAGGAGAAGTTCGCCAAGTGGGCCATGCACTCGCACATCTCCTACGACGTCTGCGAGAAGGAACTCGAGCCCAAGATGAAGATCCTCAAGGACGCCAACTACAAGGGCTACTGGAGCGTCGAGCACCACTCGGCCAAGAACGAGTACGACAACGTCTCGATCCAGCTCGCGCGGATCCGGATGCAGCTCGCGGCGTGGGACGGCCCCGCCGCCTGACCCTGAAGGCGGGCCGCCGTGAAGCGGCGGTCCGCCGGCTGTCCCGTCAGCCGGTGTAGAACTCGACGACCAGGTCGAGGGCGTCCTCGCCCACGATCCTGGCCGCGCCGTCGAGGCAGACGAGGGCCGGGTGCCCATCGGGCAGGATCTCGTACTTGCGCCTGACGCTCCCGATGATGAAGTCAAGCCCCGCCGGCATGGCCCGCGTCAGGAACGCGTTCTCGATCGCGCCCTTGACCGGCGTGCCGTCCGCCTTCTTCGACGGCAGCATGTGGCTGAAGTTGCTGAGCCCCACGCTGACATGGGCGCCCGCGAACGCGGGGTCGGAATGGATCGCCTTGATCGACCCCAGGATCCGGCCCAGCATCCCCTCGATGTCGCTCGCGATGGGCCCGATGCCGGGATCGAAGATGAGCTGATCGTTCCGGATGCCGAGCCCGGAGGCCTTGATCGCCGCGACCATTTCGCGCGCCGTCGCGACGGTCTCCCCGGTCGTCCGGTTCGGCTTCCCCGCCCCGCCTTCCATCCGCTCGGAGACGAGCAGGATCGGCATGAACGGGCGAATCTTGTAGAGATCGAGCATCCCCATGCGCAGGGACGAGACCGAGTTCAGGACCGGCATCTTCCCGCCGGCGCGTGCCGGATCGTAGGCTTCGAGCGCGGCCTTGGCCAGCTCGGGATCCGGGGTATCGATGGACAGGGGCTTCGCCGTGACCGACTGGACGCGCCGGATCATGTCGGCCATGAAGGCCGCGGGCCGCCGCCCGACATTGACGTCGATCCAGGCCGCGCCGCCCTCGTCCTGGGCCTTCGCAAGCGCGATGATGCCGTCGAGATCGTTGGCGTCGTATAGCTTCTTCGTGGACGGTATGGAGTCGTTGATCGACTCCCCGATGATCGTCAGTCCCGGAATCGCCATTATCCTGACCTCCTTGGCGGCCGGCATCGCCGGACCGGCCGTAACCGCTTTAGGATTGTAGTGGACTCCGGGGGGCCGTGACCACCCCCGCGCACTCGCCGGACGAATGAGGGATAATCCCCCCATGGCTAACACACTACGCTGGGGCATTCTTTCGACGGGTCGCATCGCGGGCGTCTTCGCCCGCGGGCTCAAGGAATCGCAAACAGGCACCCTCGTGGCCGTCGGCAGCAGGACGGCCGCGGCGGCGGAGAAGTTCGGGAACGAGTTCGGCGTGCCCGCCGGACACCGGCACGCGAGCTACGAGGCCCTCCTCGCGGACGGCGACGTTGAGGCCGTCTACATAGCCCCTCCTCATACCCTTCACGCCGAGTGGGCGATCAAGACCGCCGAGGCCGGCAAGCACGTCCTCTGCGAGAAGCCGCTGACGATCAACTACGCGTCCGCGATGGCCGTCGTCGAGGCCGCCCGCCGACACAGCGTCCTCCTCATGGAAGCCTTCATGTACCGCTCCCACCCCCAGACCGCGCACCTCGTCCGGGTCATCAAGGAAGGCGTCATCGGCGAGGTCCGATCGATCCAGGCCTCCTTCAGCTTCCAGTCGGGGTACAGCCCGCAAGGGCGGCTCTGGAACCCCGCCCTCGGCGGGGGCGGCATCCTCGACGTCGGCTGCTACCCCGTCTCGATCGCCCGCCTCATCGCCGGGGCGGCGATGAGCCGCGACTTCGTCGATCCGGTGAAGGTGACCGGGTGCGCCCGGCTGAGCCCGGACGGCATCGACGAGGTCGCGGTCGGGTGCCTCGAGTTCCCCGGCGGGATCGTGGCCGAGGTCGCGACCGGTGTGGGCCTCAATATGGAGAACGTCGTCCGCGTGTACGGGACTTTAGGTTGGCTCCTGCTGCCCTCCCCGTGGGGCATGAAGGGCGCCGGCGCGTACAAGATGATCCTGCACCGGCAGGGCGCGGAGAAGCCCGAGGAGATCACGGGGCGCGCGGACCGCAGCAGCTACGCCTACGAGGCCGACGCGGTCGCCGAAGGCGTCGAGCGCCGGCGCGCGGCGCCCCCGGCCATGACGCCCGAGGACACGCTGGGCAACCTGCGCGCCTGCGACCGGTGGCGCGAAGCCATCGGCGTCGCCTATCCCGCCGAGAAGCCCGAGAACATGACGCTGCCCGTCGATCAGCGGCCGCTCGCGGTCCGCAAGGAGGCCCCGATGACCTATGGCCAGCTACCCGGAATCGACAAGAAGATCTCGCGCCTCGTGCTCGGCGTCATGGGCCATGGCCCGACCGCGATGGCGCTGGCAGACGAATTCTTCGCCCAGGGCGGCAACTGCTTCGATACCGCCTACATCTACGGCGGGGGGGCGTCGGACAAGACGTTGGGCTCCTGGATCAAGCTCCGCGGCGTCCGGGAGCAGGTCGTGGTTCTCGCCAAGGGCGCGCACACGCCCCACTGCAACCCGAAGGCCCTGTCGAAGCAGCTCCTGGAGACGCTCGAGCGGCTCCAGACCGGGTACACGGACCTCTACGTCATGCACCGGGACAACCCCGAAGTGCCCGTCGGGGAATTCGTGGACGTCCTCAACGAACACGTGAAGGCGGGCCGCATCCGGGTGTTCGGCGGCTCGAACTGGACCATGGAGCGGCTCGACGCGGCGAATGCCTACGCGAAGTCCAAGGGACTCCAGGGGTTCGGCGTGCTGTCGAACAACTTCAGCCTCGCCCGCATGGTCGAGGCGCCGTGGGACGGCTGCCTCGCCTGCTCGGAGCCCGCATGGCGGCCGTGGCTGGAAGAGACGAAGACCCCGGTCTTCTCGTGGTCCAGCCAGGGCCGGGGGTTCTTCGCTCGCGGCAAGGCGGACGACCGCTCCGACAAGGAGATGGTGCGCTGCTGGTACGCGGACGACAACTTCAAGAGGCTGGAAAGGGCGAAGGAGCTGGCGGTCAAGCGCGGCGTGGAGCCGGTGAACATCGCCGCCGCCTACGTGCTCAACCAGCCCACGCCGATGTGGGCCCTGGTCGGGCCGGCGAACATGGGAGAGCTGTCATCCTGCACCTCGGCGCTCTCGATCAAGCTATCGGCGCAGGAACTGCGCTGGCTGAACCTAGAGGATTGATGCGGTGGAGTACCGGACGCTCGGGCGCACCGGACTCCGGGTCTCCCGGCTCGGGTTCGGCGGCGCGCCCGCCGGCCTGCGCCGGTACCTGACCGCCGACGACCGGGACAGCCCCGCCTTCCGCCGCGCCCTGATCGCGGCCATACGCGCCGCCGCGGCGCGCGGCGTCACGTATTTCGACACCGCCCCCGGCTACGGCGAGGGGCTGGCGGAGGGCATGTTCGGCGAAGCGCTCGAAGGGATCCGGGAGAAGGTCGTACTGGCGACGAAGTTCTTCTTCCGCGAGCCCTGGGACCCGGCCGCGGCCACCGCCGCGCTCCGGGAGAGCCTCGACCGGCTCAAGACCCCGGCCGTGGACATCCTCCAGTATCACGGCGACTCCTTCGACGACGCGCGTTCCGACCGGATCCTGGCCTCCGGCGTGCTCGACTGGATGGAGGAGATGCGAAGGCGCGGCCACACGCGGTTCCTCGGCATCACGGCCGAGGCGCCGTCGGGCGGGCTCGAGCGGCTCCTGAAGACCGGGCGGTTCGATGTCGGGCTGTTCGCCTACAGCCTCATCTACCAGTGCGTCTGCGACTACCAGCGCGAGCCGTTCGGGATCATTCCCTACGCGCGGTCGCTCGGCATGGGGTGCGCCGTGATGCGGCCGCTCACGAGCGGATTCCTCCAGAAGCTCCTGGCCGCCGAGTTCCCGGACCTTCCGGCCGACCGGGTGTCGCGGATGGCGCTCAAGTTCGTGCTCTCGACCCCGGAGGTCGACGTCGCCGTGGCCGGCATGATCTCGGAGGCCGAGGTCGATGCGAACGTGAGGCTCGCGGACGACCCGGCGGACCGGTACGACCTCCGGGCGCTTCACCATCGCTATGTCTGAGCTGCCGAAACCCCTTTTCGATGCCTACGGCCACGTCGCGCTCCCCCGCTTCCTCTCCGGCGAGGAGTTCCTGCGCGTCATGGACCGGAACGGCGTGCACGAGGCCCTGGTCTGCACCGCCGAGACCTGCCCCGACCTCGGCGAGCTCGCGCGCACGGCGGCGCGCTGGCCCGGCCGGTTCCGGGTCGCCGGGCTACCGACCGGCGCGACCCCCGAGGAGCGGCTCGCGAGCGTGCGCGAACAGCTCGCGGCCGGTTTCTTCGGCATCCGGATCGGCGAGGGGACGGTCGCCCAGGAGCCCGCGCTCCTCGACGTGCTCGGCCGCGAGGGCGCGGTCCCGCTCGTAGTGGGATCCGATGGCCTCGCGGTGGCGGCTCCCAACCTGCTCGAGTTCCTCGACCGGTACCCGGACGCGCTCGTGCTCGCCCCGCACTTCGCCTCCGGCGGCACCCCCGAGATGTTCTCCCGGATGCCCGGGATCGACCGGCTGTTCCGCCACCCCCGGTTCGTCGTCATCTTCTCCCGGCACGGCATGTTCCGGCGCTCGGAGATCATCGACTGGGCCTGCGCCGTGATCGCGCGCACGGGCTGGGAGCGCGTCTGCTGGGGCAGCGAGTACCCGGTCGCCCTGTACCGCGACGAGAGCTACGCCTCGACCGCGCTCTGGATCGACGGGACGGGGCTGAACCCGACGGAAGAGGAGCGGCAGGCCTATCTCTCGGACAACGCCCGCCGGCTGATCTTCGCCCGGCCGGTCCGGCCGGCGAAGCCCCTGGACGAGCGCTGGAGCCGGCCGGACCTCAAGTCCCACGCCCCGGTCTGGCTATTTCCCACGGGCATGATCGACCTGCCCGAAGAGGTCAACCGCCGGCTCGTCGAGGCCTACCTCGCCCTCGGCGGGGACCAGACCGGTTCCTACCGCGAGTTCGTCGCCCGCACGATCGCGGAGGCCGCGACCCGCCTGGAGCCGTGAATGCTAGAATCGGGCTCATGAACCGCACCGCACTCGCCGTCCTGTCCATACTCCTCGTCCATCCGGCTTGCGCCGCCAAGAACCCCGACCCGTCGCAGGCCTGCGTCGAGTGCCATGCGGTCGCGACCCCCGGCATCATCGAGCAGTGGAAGGCAAGCGGGCACGCGAAGGCCAGGGTGGGCTGCCTGGCCTGCCACGCGGCCTCGGCGGGAGAGCCCGACGCATTCGAGCACAACGGCGGGACCATCGCCACGATCGTGACACCGCGCGACTGCGCCCGGTGCCACGCCCGCGAGACCGCGGAGTTCGAAGCCAGCCACCATGCCGCGGCCGGTAACATCCTGGCCTCGCTCGACAACCGGCTGGCCGAGATCGTCGAGGGCGCGCGGCTAACCTTCAACCCGCACAGCGCCACCCCCGGCCGGCCGGAGATCACGTCGGTCAACGGCATGGCGAGCGTCTCGAGCGGCTGCCGCCAGTGCCACGGCGGCAAGGTTGGCCTGCTCACGACCGACGGCAAGACGGTGACGGCGGACGACTTCAAGCCAGGTCCCGACGGGCGGCCCACCGCCGCCGACGTGCTCAGGAGTCTCGCCCGGGGCGACGACGGCCGGCCGAAGTTCGACTCCGCGACGTGGCCCAACACCGGGATCGGGCGGATCAACCTCGACGGCTCCCGCGGCTCCTGCTCCGCGTGCCACAGCCGCCATGACTTCTCGGCCCGGCGCGCGCGCCAGCCCGAGAACTGCGGCAAGTGCCACCTCGGGCCGGACCATCCGCAGAAGGAGATCTACGACGAGTCCAAACACGGGGTCGCCTTCCGGGACCTGCGCGAGAAGATGCACCTTGACGCGAAGAGCTGGGTGCTGGGCAAGGACTACACCCAGGCCCCGACCTGCGCGACCTGCCACATGTCCGGGAACGCGAACAACAACGGCCGCGTGACGCACGATCCCGGCGAGCGGATCTCGTGGACGAACCGGCCACCGCTGAGCCTGGCGATGGACACGGACACCGCGCACCGGGTCGTGACCGAGACCGATCCGGTCAAGCGCAAGGCGCTCATCGTGGACACCTGGCAGCAGAAGCGGGACCGGATGCGGGAAGTCTGCTCGAACTGCCACTCGCCCGGCTGGATCGACGGGTTCTACCGCCAGTACGACGACCTCATCGTTCTTTTCAACGAGAAGTTCTCGAAGGCCGGGTCGGAGATCATGGCCGCCCTGCGCGAGGCGAAGCTCCTGACCCCCGCGGAATTCGACGAGCCGATCGAGTGGACCTGGTACTACCTATGGCACCACGAGGGGCGGCGGGCCCGCCACGGCGCCTCCATGATGGCGCCGGACTACACCCACTGGCACGGGATGTACGAGGTCGCGGACCGGTTCTACGTCCACCTCATCCCGGAGGCCCGGGAGCTCGCGAAGGGGAACGCGAAGGTCAACGCCGTCATCGACGCCATCCTCGCCCGCCCCGAGCACGCATGGGGCCAGCCCGCCGCGCCGAAGAAGTAGCAGCAACGGACCGCCGCAAGCGCGCTACGATGACGACGTGAGGCACGTCAAGCCGCCTGGAGCGTTCCAGACCCACGACGCAGTCATGAAACGGCGCGCCCGGGCATTCCGCGAGGATGCCGACGAGCGCATGAAGCGGCTCCGCCGAATGACGATGGCAGAGTCGGCCCGGGCCATGGAGGCGCTCTGCAGCTTCCCCTGGCCTCGCAGGAAGAAACCCGCACCTCCCATTCCATTCCCTCGTTTCGTCACGGATGACCCTATCCCGCAGTCTCAACTGGATGATTGGGCTCGGTCTCTCAAGGTCGAGCGTGGCCGCGGCCTGGTAATCTCCCGCTGGAAGAAGCTCTTGAGGATGAAATACCGCGCGTAGGAGACCATCTCAGTCACACCAACTGCTGGCGAAGTCGTCCGACACGATGACTCCGACAACTCCTCCCAGGACAGCGCCGACCACCATTGGCGTGGTAAGCGTCTTGTGCGTCGCGGTGTCTTCTGACGCAAACGTTGCGGCCGCTCCAACAATGAACCCGAGGAACCCTCCGCAAACCACCCCCACGCATCCGCCACCGCCATCGAGGAGTATCCTGCACGCGTTCCACGGCCGGCGGTACTCGGTGCTTGGCGTGGCCGAAACCGCCATGAGAGTCGTGGTCGCGGCCGTCGTCGACACGGTGCTGGATGCCGTCCGGGATTCCATCGATGGCACCGGAATACCCGACGCTGCGGCGCTACTGCGTGTATCAGGCGGAGGGAACGCCGACGGCACGGGCTCCTGCCCGTTCAGGTCGGACGGGTCAGCGCCCAAGGCTCCCGCGGATACGCAGGTCAAACTGACCACCAAGGCGAGGACGAACTCGGCCCGGCGCGAGCGTCCCGTTCGGCCCTTGTCCACTCCCGGCGCCCTCACCTGGACACTCCCGCAAGACTCTCCACCTTGAGCTGTACGGAACGCGCCAACCGGTCGAAGTCCGAGTCCGCGTGCACGAGGACGGCCCCGTTTGCCAGCGCCGTATGCGCGATCACGAGATCCATGGACTTTACCTTGAGCGACCGGATCGCCGGACTCGCAGCCCACCGGGCCGCCCCCACCCAGTCCACGGGAAGGCTGTTCAGGTTCATGAGGTAATCCAGCAGCTCGTCGAACTCTCCGGGATCCGGCACCCCTCGCAGGAGCTCGAACGCGACGGGTGTGCAGGTGGCCGCCTCATGCCGCTCGACGATGCCCTGAACCAGGTCCCTCACCCGCGGGACGGCATGCGCGCCGAGCGCTCGAATCCAGACAGACGTGTCGAGAAGGCGGACCGCGGTCATGCGCGCGAGCGCATCAGCTCATCGTGTGTCCACGCGATCCGGAACTTACCGAGCCGCTTCGCTAATTCGCGGTGCTTGCTCTCCTGGAGGACATTCCGCAGGCCCCGCTCGATCACATCGCGTTGCGTCCGGGCCCGCGTCGCCTTCATGGCATCCTTGAGGAGCTTCTCGTCCACGTGAGTCGTGATCTTCACAGTTGCGGACCTCCAATCGTATGGCTACGCCTACCATACTCCTCGTATGGACACGCGGCAAGTCCCCGCGCGGGAACGCAAGCGACTCCCCCCCGGTCAGCCCAGGGGCTCGGGGATGCTCCGGACCGAGACCGGGTACCGGAGGCGGAGTTCGGGCGGACGCGGGAGGCAGGCCCTGGCCAATCAGGGGGCTACGGCAGGAGTCGCAGAGCGCACGCGGGAGAGCCACTCCCTGAGTTCCGGGTTCTCCGGATTCAGTTCCAGCGACCGCTGGTAGGCATCGTACGCCTCGATCGTGTCGCCGTCGGCGTAGAGGGAGCTGCCGAGCAGCGACCAGCCCTGCCAGAAGTTCGGCACCAACCGCAGAAGGTCCTCGGTCAGCGAGACGCATCGCGCGAAGGAACCGCGGTCGTACGTGCCACGCGCTTCGTCGTAGAGGCGGTTGACCTCCGACTCTTCGAGGGACGGTGTCGACGCCTGCTGCGGCGCCACGACCGCCTCCTCGCCGAACAGGAGATCCATCAGCCTGAGGCCCACCGCAAACCGGGTTTCGCGGAACGACGTCTGCGGATCATTTGACTTGTTCAGCAGCACGCCCAGGTCCGCGGTCAGGCCAATGCCGCGGCCGAGAGACCACGTAGCCGAACCGGCGAGGCTTGCGAGATCGGAGCGTTCAAGGTCGCCCTCATCCGTTGCGATCCGGCCCACGGAGCTCCGCCGCTGGTACCTCACCACGCCTTCCAGTCGCACCGGCCAGCGGGAAAACGTTCGCCAACCAGACACCCGCGCGCCCAAGGCGTGATACGAGAAGAAATCACCCCATTCGCCGGATTGGCTGGCCAGCCCGTTGCCGACGGTGTCGCCGGCTTCTGCCGCGACTCGCATGCCCGCCGCGTCGCCCTTCGAAAAGGACACCCCGATCGCTCCCCAACCGGTGCGGTCAGACCTCCTGGACAGGTCCCCGGGGGCCTCGCCGTTCGTGACGACCAGATAGTGGGGATACGAACGCGCCTCAGCCGACGCCTCGAGAAAGGCCCCCAGGCCATCGCCCGATGCAAGAGGTGTCATCAGCTCGAGCCCAATCCGCGCGGCATCATGGTCGAGCACCGGCTGATCGTCGGCCCCCAGGATGCGCGGGAACGCGAAGTGCGAGTATCCGAGCGTCACATTCGCGCTGGTGGCTCCTGATCCCCACCGCATTCGTGCCATCGCATGGTGCGACACCGTGTCGCCTTCGCGCACCTGGTCGTACCGCTCCCACTCGGCCTGGTACCGGAGTCCCGCCTTGAACACGGGACCATTGACGAGGCCAAGGCCCGCCCCGGGCTGAATGAGCGTGAACGTGTCCGCCCGCGGACGGGCGGCCGTGGGCGTCTCATCGGGGATCGTGCCGGGGTTGCTGTTCACCCCCTGGGAGAAGTCCAGGAATGGCACGAGCGGGATCGGGCTCGCCCCCGCGACGGCTGATCCCCCAGCCGTCGCGAGGATCATGAAGGCGAAGAGGCGCCGCTTACAGGTCATGGCGCCACCTCGCACCCGTTGACCGGCGGCGGCGGGGCGGGCGGCAACGGTGCTTCCCGGGCAGACACCGCCGCCCGATCCATCAGCCCCGTGTAGCCCTGCATCCCGGCTCCACCCCATTGGTCCCGCTCGGCCTCGCGCGGCGTGAGGGTGACGACCGGACCGCGTTCCCCCTTCGGGACAGCTAGCGCACCCACGACCTCGCGCACCACGGGCTTGAAGGACAGCACCTCGCGGCTTTTGGCGGACCCTTCGGTGTCGGCGGGGGCCTCCGGCCCACTGGTCGCGTCCTTGAGTTCACGGGCACGGTCCGGCGGAACCTCGACGGGCCTGCCCACCGACCCATCCGGGTGGACGGTCGCCATTTGACCCTCTCTCACCTCGACACCGTGCGCGCCCTGGGCGTCCGAGAGCACCACCACGTGGTCGACCCCCGGATCGTTCTCGTCGAACACAATCACGCTGGTCCCGTCGAACGCAAAGTCGGTCCCCTTGATTGCCGCAATCGCCCCCGCCGAAACCATGTAGTAGGATTCACCAGACTTCAGGGGTTTGACGACTGAACGTATCAACCCGGCCACAAGGCGGATCACCCGGTGGCTGACGCCCTTCTGCCGGCTGGTGTCCGGCACCTCGAGCTTGAAGGTCGTCAGCCGGCTGACATAAATGCGGCTGCCGTCAGCGAACTCGACCGTCGCCCTGCCGCTGATGGTCTTCAGCTCGTCTCCGTAGTGAAGCGGGAAGGGCGCGACCACCTGCGTCCACGCGGCAGTCTCCGCCGACCTCAGACGCACGAGACCAGTCGCGCGGATGATCGTGGCCGGCGCCCGCGCCGCCCCCCAACCGTCGGCCGCCGCCCCCCCGACGAGAACGGCGGCGAGTCCGACCAGCGCGAGCCGGTGCCGCTTCATTCCGACCCCCCCCGCGCGCGGTAACCAAGCGACAGCCGGTGACTCGTGGTCAGGTACCCAACCGGCTGGTACGCGTAGTCCACCTCCACGTTGCGCAGCCGCACCCCTACGCCCGCCGTGACGCCGGTCAGGCCCTTGACCCCCGAATTGGCCGGCGACCACTTGTACCCCGCGCGCAGTGCCAGTTTCCGGCTCAGGAATGCCTCGGCGCCGCCCGAGATCCATCTCTCGCGATCCACCAGGCCCTGGACGCCGTCCGCAGCGACTCGGAGGTGAGCCATCGGCGAGGACGTCCAACTGAACCGGAAGAGCCCAGGCAGGGCGTACCCGTCGCTGTGCGTGCTCACGTGCTGGACAGCCATCCCGACGGCCGTCCCGGGCGCCAGCTGGTAGATGACACCCGCGCTCAGACCGAGGAACCGGTTGGCGGTCGTCGTGGAGACGAACTCCCCCGCAATCCCGACCCCCCCCATGTCCCCGAACCACGCGGGATGCCGCCAGCCCCATCCCGCGAGCGCGCCAATGTCGACAGGACTCCGCCAACCGGTCCGCACGCCCTGCTCGTCAAAGGCATCGAAGCCGCCGTACGTCATGGCCGTCAGGCTGAGGGACGCGCTCCCGACCCCGACCGGCCCCCCCACGGCCGCGTAGCGGAGGCCGAGCCCTTCGCCCGCCGCATCGTACATCAGGACGCCCCCCGCGCGGTCCACGCGGGAGAGGCCCGCGGGATTCCACGAGCCCGCCGACGCGTCGTCGGCGACCGCCCCGAAGGCTTCGCCCATCCCGGCCGCCCGCCCACCGACTCCACGCAGGAGGAACGTCCCGGCCACGTTGTCAGCCCCCACGACTTCTTCCGACCCCGCCGTCACCGCCCCGACCCGTCCGGCCGCGAGCATGGCGGAGACGGCGATCACGGCCCAGCGCGCGGTCATCGTGAAACCTCCAGCCTCGTGATCGGGAAGACCTGATCCGGATGCGCCGGGCACTTGGCCGTGATCTTGAGCAGGTAGACCCCGGGCGGCCACTGGCGCAGCCCCGAGAGGTCGAGGAGCCCGTCTCCGGCGCTCACGTTGTTGAACGTCGCGTGATAGTACGGCCGGAAGTCGGCCGTGAATGCATCGAGGACCACCTCGGTCGCACAGCCGAACTTGAGCTTGAGCGCGATCCGGGCTTTGTCGCCGCCCTTGACCGGGTTCGGGAAGACCGCCGCCTCAGTGCCGGGCGCCGCCTGATCCAGCACCCTCTGGGCGACCGATTGGCCCGGCGCGACCGAGAGCGATCCGGCGATAGCGGCGAACAATGGGGCGCCGCCCACGGAGTCGATGCCCGTGGCGGAAACGCTAAAGCTGATCCGGCCGGCCGCAGCCGAGTTGCCGCTCCAGACGAATACCTGCGCGGCTCCCGGCGCGAGCGTGACCGGCCCGGACGGGACGGGCCCGTTCATCTCTTTCAAGTTCCCTCCGCCGTTCACGACCAGCAACGTCGCTGCCACGCTGTTCGCGGACGCAGTACCGGTGTTGCTGACCGTCACCCACGCCTGCCAGGCATCCCCGACTCGCGGATTTCCCGGCACGAAAGCGATGCCGACGGAGAGTGCCGCCGCACCGCAACCGCCCCCCGTCGTCGTGAACCCGACTACCGGGGCGAACGATCCCGACGTAGCACATGCGCTACCTGCGACGGCATACCCGGTGTTGGACACGCTCGTCGACGCGCAGACCGCCCCCACATTGCCCGTCACCGTGAAGGAGAGCTGCGCGCCCGGCAGGAAGGCCAGCCCCACGCTGGACCACACATACCGGGTCCCGCTTCCCGTCCCCGCCACCGTCGGCGGCCCGAATCCGGCCGGCTGGGCGGTCATGCCGTTCACCAGGATGGGCGACACCGTGTCCACGACCGTCAGCCGGTCGATCGTCGCGGCGCCCGTGTTCGTCACGACGATGGTGTAGATCACCCCGGATCCGGACGGTCCACCGCCCACCTGTGTGTTTACCACCGAGATCGCGCTCCCGGGCGGCTCGACCACGTTCCCGACGGCGTTCGAGAATCCGCGCATCTCCCCGCACGCCCCCGCATCCCGCACGGTCATGTAGGCGGCGCCCGAGACTGCCGTAGTCGCGCATACGTATCCCATCTCCCCGGTCACCGTGATGGTCAGGGTCTGCGCCGGCGCCAGGTTCACCCCCGCGGCGCTCCAGACGTACCGCGTCCCGGATCCGGCCGCGCTCGTCACGACGGGCGCCGCAAACGGAGGCGGCTGTGCCGTCACGGCGTTGCTGAGGACCGGCGAAAGCGTGTCCACGATCGTGAGCCCATCGATCACAACGCCTCCCGTGTTGGTCACGTGGATCATGTACTCTACCGGCGCCCCAACCCCGCCCCCTCCCGTCTGCGTCTTCATGACGCTTGCGGACATCACCGGCAGGGCCAGCGTGAAGCCGGTCACATTCGATCCCAACACCGTGGCCGTGCATGACGCCACCGTGGCCAGGTACGCCGTGTTCGAAACCGTCGCCTGGAAGCACACCGTCCCGAGAGTGCCGTCGAGCTGGAACGTGGCGGCCGACCCCGGCGCGAAGGGAACCGCATTCGCCCAGCTATAGATCGTCCCCGAAGACGACTGCGCGACCGGCTGTGCCGAGAACCCCGCGGGCGAGGACACTACCACTCCCGTGATCATCGGCGAGAGCGTGTCCACGACCACGATGCTCTCGACGGTCGCCGACCCCGTATTCGTCACCAGGATCTGGTATTGGACGGGCCCTCCCACCACCGGGGAGGCGGGAGTCTGCATCTTGACGATCGTCAACCCGACAACCAGCGGGGCCACGACCATCCCGGCCGCCTGAGACGCGAGCGCGGTCGCCGAGCACGACGTCATCGCGATCACGAACGCGGTGTTCGACACGGCCGTGCTCCCGCACACATCACCAACCCCTCCGGTGATCGTGAACGTGAAGATCTGCCCGGGGGCGAAGGTCAACCCGCTCGCGCTCCACACGAACAGGCTCCCCGTCCCGGCCACGCTCGACACCAGCGGCGCTGGGAATCCACTCGGCTCGTCCGTTGTCGCGCTCATGATCACCGGAGCGATGGAATCCGCGATCAGCAGGTCCGTGATCGTCGCCGCCCCGATGTTGGCTACGACAATCCGGTAGGTCACCCGCCCACCCACCGCCGGATTCGCGGGCGTCTGGGTGTTCGCAACCGCCACGTTCATTCCATACGCCTCCACCTTGGCGTCCGGCGTGAGGGTGGTCCACCGATCCCCGTAGATGGTTGCCGAGGCCCGGTTTGCAATCGTGGTCCATCCGGGGACGGCACTCGAGACGTTGGCCCTGTAGGTGATGAAGCCGGAATGGCCGGGATACACGTCTCCCACCACCCACCGCATCACGAGTGGCGGACCGGTGGCATTGGGCGGCTCCCCCGCCGTCCACGGCCCAGCCATGGACGTGGCGTATGCGGACGAGACGATCGGGTTGTCGCCCCAATAGACACGGCTCGGGGAGGAGTAGAGCGTATCGGCAGGCAACGTGTCCGTGATCGTGAGGCCCGTGATCGTCGCTGTCCCGTAGTTGCTCCAGGAGATCGTGCAGGTCAGCGCCGATCCCGCACACACGGGCCCCGCCGGCGCCACCCGCTCACTGAGCATGAACAGTTGCTGGCCCACTTTCCGAATACGATGATTCAGCCAGTCCGCGACATAGAGGTTCCCCGACAAATCCAGCATCACGCCGGTCGTCTGGTTCATTTCCGCAGACGCCGCCGGTCCGCCGTCTCCGGAGAAACCCGCGGTACCCGCGCCTGCAATAGTCGCGATATTCCTGGCCGCATCCACCCTGCGCACGCGATGATTGTTCCGGTCGGCGATGTAGAGATTGCCGGACGCATCGCACACGAGACTGAAAGGACCGTACAGTTGCGCAGAAGTCGCGGGTCCGCCATCTCCAAAGAATCCCGAAACGCCGGTACCTGCGTAGGTTGTGATCATCCCAGAGGTGTCGACCTTGCGAACGCATCCCAGATCAATGTCTCCCACGTAAAGATTGCCGAAACTGTCCATAGCGAGACTGACCGGCGCGTAAAGCTCCGCGGATGTGGCCGGTCCTCCATCACCGGAGTACCCCTGGACCCCGTTGCCAACAACCGTCGTGATGATGCCGCCCGTGTCGACCCTGCGGACAACGTGGTTGTACTGGTCGCTGATATAGACGTTGCCGGTGGGATCCACCAGGACCTGTGACGGCCTCCCCAATTGAGCCGATGTGGCTGGACCTCCATCGCCACCGTACCCCCAAGTCCCATCGCCTGCGAAAGTGGTTATGTTCCCCGCCAAGTCCACCTTCCGCACGCGGCGATTCACGTGATCTGGAATATAGATATTCCCGAAGGAGTCCAGCGCGACCTGGCCAGGAGAATCCATCTGCGCGGAGACTGCGGGGCCGCCGTCACCGAAGTATCCCTTGACTCCACTCCCGGCCACCGTCGTGATCTCGCCATTCAGATCGATCTTCCGTATGCGGTCATTCGCGTAGTCAGAAAAGAACAGGTTACCTGCACCATCGAAACACCCCCCCACAGGTGCTGACAACTGCGCCGCTGTCCCCGCAATGCCATCTCCGTTATACCCCTGCACCCCCGTGCCCGCCACCGTAATGATGTTCATTGGCGCAGGCGGAGCCGTAACGCCAAAACCCGCCGCACTCGACTGCATCACGGTCGTTCCGCATACCGTCCCGGCGGTCACGTGCGAACTATTGGTCACCCAAGTCGAGACACCCACCGATCCGACCGTTCCCGTAATCGTGAACGTGAAGGTCGCACTGGGCACCATGTTCAACCCAGTTCCGCTCCACTCGAACCGTGTGCCGCCCGTCACCGACACCGGGCTCGTCAGGGCGAACCCCGCCGGCTGATCGGCAGAATACGGTGGCGTCACGACCGGCGAAATCGTGTCGACCACGACGAGGCTGTCGATCACCACCGTCCCCGCGTTCTCGACGACGATCCGATACGTCACCGGCACCCCCACTCCCGGGGACGCCGGTGACTGGGCATCAATGACCTGCACCGCCGGCATCTGGATCGTAACCGTGGCCACGGCCACGGCTTCCACCGGTGTCGGCACCCCTCCGCACAGAGCCGTGCCGTTCACGGTCATCGAAAGCGTGACCGGCCCAGACCCCGTCGCAGTGCAGCTGAAGACGAACGTCGTCGCCGTCCCCGGCGCCAGGCTCGCGAGGTCCACAGGAACTGGCCCGCCAGGCACGCTCGCGAGCGCGCCACCCGGCCCCGCGTAAAGCGTCGCTGCTAGACCGGTCACCGCCACCCCTCCCGTGTTCGTCACCGTGAGCTTCACCTGGAACCACTGACCGACCGAAACAGATGCGGGTGCCGACCCACTCGCCACAAGCGTTCCCGGCGCTGCGATCGTCCCCGTCGACGTCGGTTCTGGGCCCGTCTTCACGACCTGGCCCGAGTTCATATCCGTTCCCGTCACCGTCGTGGTCAGCCATACACTCCCCGCTGACGATCCGGTATACGTCCACGTGAATGTGCGCGATGAGCCTCCGGTCAGCGTCACAGGCATCGCGGGCGTCGGACCGGCGGCCAGCGCTGCGCCCCCGCTCCCACTCATGACGAACGGCATGGCCGGCACGTTCACGTTCACCGCCCCCGCCTGACCTGTATTCGTCACCGTTACCGTCACAAGGAAGCCCTGACCCAGGCAGATCACTCCCGCGAACATGTCCGCGACGGCCGCCAGCGCGGCCGGTGTCTGGATTGTTACGGAGCTCGTTGAGCCAGCCGTAGTCACGCACGTGCCCATCCCGCTCGTCGTGAAAGTCACCAGCCCAGCTCCCGTGGCCGTGAGACCGAACACGAACGTCTGCGACGCGCCGACCGTCAATAGGGGCACGCTCGAGGGAACCGGAGGCGAGGGGCGACTGGTGAGCGCCCCTCCGGGGTTCACGTAGATCGTCGCCGTCAGCCCGGTCACATCCGCCACGCCCGTGTTCGTAACCGTTAGCGCAACCGCGCACCACTGCCCCACAGAGACGTTTGGCTGAACCGCCGTGGAGGGCGCCAGCAATCCGCCGGGAGCACCGACCGTGATCCCGTTCGACACCACCGCTCCCGTCGTCACCGTCAGACCCGAGTCCACATCGGTTCCCACCACCGTCGTCGTCCACGCCACCAGCCCCGGCCCCGACCCTGTGTAAGACCATGTGAAAGTCTTGGACGCACCGCCCGCGAGGTCAAGGGGCAGGGAGGGAAAGGGGCCGTCAGCCCACGTCACCCCCCCGCCGCCGCCGAGGAGGAACGGTGCCGCGTCCAGCCCCAGCGCCGTCACCCGACCCGTGTTGGTGACCGTGAGCGTCAGGAGGAAGCCCTGGCCAGTACATACCGCACTCGCCAGCATACTCAGCCCTGCGGCGAGATCAGCACCGGGCATCCCCGCTTCAACCGTCGTGATGGAGGGACTCGATTGCTGCCCGCCGATCGCGTAGATCGTCCCGCCCACTGCGGCGGCAGCCAGAAACTCTCGCTTGGTCGGCATGCGCGTCTTGGTCACCCACGTGTTCGTGTTCGGATCGTAGGCCTCCACCGTGAAGTAGTCCACTCCGGAGGTGTAGCCACCGATCGCGTAGATCGTCCCGCCCACTACGGCGGCAGCCAGCATCCCCCGCGCCGTTGGCATGGGCGCTTTCGTCGCCCACGTGTTCGTATTCGGATCGTACGCCTCCACCGTTGCGCGGTAGAAACTGTTCTGTCCGCCGATCACGTATATCTTGCCACCCACTGCGGCGGCAGCCGGATTAACCCGCGCCGTCGGCATGCCCGCTTTCGTCACCCACGTATCCGTGTTGGGGTCATAGGCTTCCACCGTCGAGAGGGGACCGCCACCGTTGCCTCCGCCGAACGTGTAAATCGTGCCGCCCACCGCGGCGGCAGCCAGATCCCTCCTCGCCGTCGGCATCGGTGCCTTCGTCACCCACGTGTCGGTGTCCGAATCGTACGCTTGCACCGTCGCGCTGCCGCCGGCTCCACCGATCGCGTAGATGATGCTGCCCACCACGGCGCCACCCATGACAGCCCGCGCCGTCGGCATCGGCGCCTTCATCACCCACGTGTTCGTGTTCGGGTCGTAGGCTTCCACCGTCGAGAGCCAGTTGAAGCCGTCGGTTCCGCCGATCGAATAGACCGTGCCACCCACCGCGGCGCCAATCTGCCAGCCCTGCGCTGCCAGCAGCGGCGCCTTCGTCGTCCAGGCGGGATCCGAGGTACTTGCGGTTTGGCCGATGAGGAACGCAACGAGCGCGAGAGCCCAGGAGGGCGAAACCGAGCGTCGCAGTACTCGCATTGCGCTGCCATTATAGCAGCACCGGCAAATGAGTGGCCTTCAGGTCACAGCGCAGGCGGAGCGGCCGGAAACCGCACCGCAGTCAAACGTTGCGATCCGTCTTGTTCAACCGAGCGTTTCCGGGATGCTCCGGACCGAGACCGGGTACCGGAGGCGGAGTTCGGGCGGACGCGGGAGCCGAGCCTTCACCGATGATGCGCCGTGATTGGCGCCGTCGGCCGGAGGCGCGAAGACTACGATGGGGAGCCTGCCGCCGCGGTTCATCCCCGCCGCGGCCTCCGTCGCATTCACCCACTCGACGCCGGGCTTCTTGTAGAACCACTCCGTCCCCACTCTCACGATGAGGTTCGCGTCCTTCGGGAGCTTCAGCTCCAGGAAGCTGGGAACCGTCTTCACCTTGATCTTCCAGCCCAATCCATCGGAATCGTCGCTCCCGCGCCAGTTCATCGCGAGTTGCGCGGAGGACGAGAGCCGGGTCCATGTCTCGCCCGGGGAGAAGTACGGGTCCCGGATGAGGTCCCGGTACATGCCCAGGAACGGCTGGGGCACGCCGACGGCCGGGTTGTTGGGGTCTTCCTGCTCGAGGCCCAGCCGGCCGCCGTCGCGGAACTGGTAGTACGTGATCGCGCGCAGGTAGTCCGGCCGCTTCGTCCTCACCCGGTCGTACCAGGCCCGGAGTTCCTTCGCCTGGAGGAGCGGCCCCTCGACGTCGCCGTCGCAGTTGAACTCGCAGATCTCGAGGGGCTTGCGCACCCCGGCATGCTTCGCGAACGCCTCGTAGATGATCCTCATCTCCTTCCACACCAGGTCCAACCCCTCGTGCTTCCACGGCCCCTTGGTGTCGATCTCGCAGAGGTCGTGCGGCCAGCCCCAGTGCAGCGCCAGGTACTTGTCGATCGACCAGACGTCCGCGGCGGCCAGCATGGGAGCGAGTTCGTCGAAATGGCTCAGCTTCCCCGTCGTCCAGTCCACGGAGCCCCAGCAGCACACGAGGGACAGGTTCGGGGCGACCGACTTCGCGATCCCGGCGAATTTGCAGAAGAACTTCCCCACGGTCGCATAGTCGTACCGCTTGTTGAACGAGAACCAGCTCCCGTCCGCCTCGTGGTTGAGCCGGATGCGGAGCTTGCCGAAGTCCTTGAGCTCGCGCGCGATCCACCGGATGTGCGCGTCGGGCACGCCGCAGTCCATGGTCAGCGTGAGCGTCACGTCCTGCCCGTGCCGGCGAATGTCCCTGATCTGCCGGAACGGCTCCCCTTTCGTCGTGCCCTGCGGCCCGCCCTCGTAGGGGAAATAGTCATCGTAGGGGTACGCCCACGCGAAATCCGCCGAGCGCTTGAACTTCACCGACGCGCGGACAGGCCAACCCTTGTCCAGGGGATAGTAGCAGTACATGAGGTTGATGCTCCGGTGCGGCCTGCCGAGGACGCGCAGGAGGTAGTCCTGGTTCACGTACGCGCCGCGCTCGCTCCCGTCGCCGAGGTCCACGGCGCAGGGGGCAGCGGCCAGGGTCACGCGGGACGGTCCGGTCAGGGATTCCAGCTTCGCCATGTTCAGCCCTCCACTCGGTCGTGTCGCACCCACCTCCGGAGGTTACCAGAATCAGGCCCTGCGGCGCGGCACTAGAAGGGCGCGGCGGACGTTGTTTCATCAGCGAGTTCGTTCACCTTGGCAGGTTGCGGGAACGTGAAGTGGACTCGATCCCGGGGGAAGGGCTACCATGAACCCGGATTCATCAACGCTCAACAGGAGGCCCCCGTGAAAGGCAACGACCGGATCATCGCGAAACTCAACGACCTGCTCTCCGACGAGCTGACCGCCATCAACCAGTACATGGTCCACTCCGAGATGTGCGCCAACTGGCGCTATGTCGACCTCCACAAGGCGGACGAGAAGCGGGCCATCGACGAGATGAAGCACGCCGAGAAGCTCATCGGCCGGATCCTCTTCCTCGAGGGCTCCCCCACGGTCTCGAAGTACGGGAAGATCAACATCGGCGCCGGAGTCGAGACCCAGGTCGCCAACGACCACGCCTCCGAGGATGGCGCCGTCAAGTCGTACAACGACGGAATCAAGCTCGCGGTCGAGACCGGCGACAACGGCACCCGCGAGCTGCTGGAGTCGATCCTCAAGGACGAGGAGTCGCACATCGACTTCCTCGAGTCCCAGGCCGACCAGATCAAGCAGATCGGCATCCAGAACTACCTCGCCCAGCAGATGAAGGGCGAGTAACCCTTAAGCCGCCGGGCGGGAGCGCGTTCAGGCCCCGCCCGGCGGTATCATCGTCTCCATGCAGTCCCTTTGCGTCATCGGCAGCCTGAACACGGACCTGGTCGCGACGGTAGGCTCCCTGCCACGGCCCGGCCAGACGCTGACCGGCAGCGCTTTCCACACCTTTCCCGGCGGCAAGGGCGCGAACCAGGCGGTCGCGCTCGGACGGCTCGGCGCGGACGTCGCCATGGTGGGCAAGGTCGGCGACGACGCGTACGGACGGACCTATCTCGAGGTGCTGGCCCGTGAACACGTGAAGTCCGACGGCGTCGCCGTCGAGCCCGGCGTCTCCTCCGGCATCGCGATAATCGAGGTCGACGCGTCCGGCGAGAACAGCATCGTCATCATCCCGGGCGCGAACGGGACGGTCGATGCCGCGTTCCTCGACGGACGGCAGGACCGGATGCTCCGATGCGATATCTTCCTTCTTCAGCTCGAGATCCCGATGGCCGCGACCCTCCATGCCCTCCGCCTGCTCCGGAACGCCGGAAAGACCGTGATCCTGGACCCCGCCCCCGCCATGACCCTATCCGACGAGCTGCTCGCCCTGCCCGACATCCTCACCCCCAACGAAACCGAGCTAGAAGCGCTCGCCGGGACGAGGGCGGACGGGCCGGAGGACTTGCCCCGGGTCGCCGGGGCGCTGCTCGACCGCGGGGCGAAGTCCGTGGTGGTGAAAGCCGGGAAACACGGGGCCGTCCTGGTCCGGCGGGAGGGGATCCTGAACGTCCCCGGGTTCGCGGTGAACGCGGTCGACACGACCGCGGCCGGCGACTCCTTCAACGCGGGGCTGGCTTACTCGCTGGCCCGCGGCGCCCTGCTCCCCGAGGCCGTCCGGTTCGCGAACGCCGTGGGGGCCCTCTCCACGACCGCCCTGGGCGCCCAGGCCGCCATGCCGGGGCTCCCGGCGGTGGAGCGTCTGCTGGCAGCAGGCTGAGGCTCGGCCCCGAGGGGCCTCCGAATCCTCCCCCGTGGTGTGGCCGGCGCATGCGTCAAGGGGTCCGACTTGAACAGAAAGCCCCGACATGCGACACTGTTCGGCATCATGAAAACGCCGGATGCGGGTCAGACTGTCCCTGAAACCCTCCGCGCCCTGCCGGGCGACGAGGCCAGAGCCATCATGTGGCGGTTCGCGGATCGCGTGGACTTCCAGATGCTGGTCCAGTCCTCGCGGGCGGTGGCCCGTAACGTGGTCGGAAAACTCGTCAAGGACGGCGGACGGCACTCGCACGACTGGACCCCGGGCAAGCAGGCCATGCTCCAGGCATTCGACGACGCCGGCATCACGGCGACGTTCTTCGATCCCGAGTTCGGCGGATTCATCGAGGGGCCCAAGAACCTCGCGACGGCGCTGATCACGTTCGAGCTGGGCTGGGTGGACGCCGGCGCCGCGACCGCGGGCATGGCCGGGAACCTCGGGCTGGCCCCCATCCACGAGCGCGGGACGCCCGCGCAGCGCGAACGGTACATGCGCGGCTCCGTCCCGCCCGCCCCCGGCGAGAACCGCAAGATCATGCGCGGCGCATTCGCCCTGACCGAGCCCCTGCCCTACGTCGGCGTCGAGACGGGGATTCTCAGCGGCCGGGTGAAGGTGGCCGAATGGAAAGAGGGACAGGAACCCCTTCTTCAGGTGGATAAGCGCGGACGCTTCATCACCAACATGGGCTACGCCACGTTCGTCGCCTGCGCCGTGGCCTCCGGCGACCCGAAGTTCAAGGGCTCGTGCATGATCGTGGTCGAGGAAGGCGACCCCGGGGTCTTCGACCGCGGCACCGCCACGCGCAAGCTCGTGCACCAGCTCTCGTCCACGCACGACCCCGTGTTCAGCGTCAAGATTCCGGCCAGCCGGATCATCGGCGGCTACACGGTCAAGGACGGTGTCATCATCCCGAACTTCGACCACGGCGAGGTCATCGACGCCGTGTTCCGCCGCACCCGGGTCACCGTCGGCCTCATGAGCGCCTCGAAGCTGATCTCGGCCGTCGAGCCCGTAATCCGGTACCACCGCCAGCGGTTCCGCGGCGCCGCGGACGTCCCGCCGGGCACCCCCCGGCACGAGCTCGGCCTCCAGCAGCGCGAGGACGCCCTGCACCGCCTCGTCGACATCTGGGCCGCGGGCGAGGCCGGGGCTTCCCTCGGATTCGAGGCGGCCCGGCTCTTCGACGTCCTGGACCCGATCGAGAAGAAGAAGCTCGAGGTACTTGCCGCCCGCGGCATCGCGGGCGGCAGAACCGAGATCAAGGCCCTGGCAGCCGTCGAGAAGGACGCGGCCGAGTTCATCGACCTCGAGCACAGCCCCGAGGGGAAGCGGAACGCGGCCCGGTATGACGCCCTCGAGCAGGACGTCGTCGTCCAGTTCGTCCAACTCGATTCCGTGGCGAACGTCTACTGCCCGGCGACCAAGCTCTTCTGCGGCCATATGGCCACGATGATGCGGGAAGCGGTCGCCCTGGTCGGCGGCTACGGCATCACCGAGGACTGCCCCGGCAACCTCGGAATGAAGTGGATGGACATCCAGCTCGAGGCCACCTACGAGGGCCCCGAGGCCGTCCAGCGCCGGCAGGTGGGGCTCATGATGACGAGCGACCTGTTCCAGCGCCGGTACGGACACATGATGCGCGAGGCCGGCGAGCTCGAAGCCGCGCGGAAGGGCCTGGGCGCGGGGATTCTCCTCTCGACCATGGACCTCCTGCGCTGGACGCTCGGCTATCTCCAGAAGAACTCGGACGCGAAGGGCGCCAAGCTCTGGCACAGCGCCCGGCACGGGGTCGTGTACCCCATGGCGGACGCCCTGACGTGGACGCTGGCCGCGCGCCAGCTCATCCTCGACGTCCGGGAACTCGAACTCAAGGGTCCCGCGAACCCGGCGCTCTCCGACGGGTTGGCGGGGCTCGTCAACTTCATGTCCGATCTCGCCCACGTGCAGGCGGCGCGGACGGCCGGCGAAGTCTCGCGCATCTGCGCCGACCTCGTATACGGCTACGCCCCCGCGGGCGCGCCCGATCTCGCGGCCTTCTCCGCGCTTAGGGGGCGGGTCGAGGCGTCACTGACCGGCTACCGGGCCGCCAAGGACCGGGCCGCGACGGCGCTCACGACCGTCATGATCCCCGAGGCGTTGGACTACTAACCTTCCCGGAGCGAGCCGCATGACCGAACCGGAACGTCAGACCATGGAAGCCGACATCGTGTGCGTCGGGTTCGGCCCGGCCACCGGCGGGTTCCTGACCGCCCTCGCGAAGCGGATGACGAACCCCGACGGCACCCCGGCGCTGCCCAGCCGCGTCGCGCCCGGCATGCCGCCCCAGATCCTGGTCTACGAGCGCGCTGACGACGTCGGCGCCGGGGTCTCGGGCGTCGTCACCCGCGCCCGCGGCATTCGCGCGCATCTTGCCGACGAGGACCTAAAGCAGATTCCGCTGGCGACTCCGGTCCGCCGCGAGACCACGCTCTACCTCCTCGACCCCATCGGAGCGAGCCGGCGGTCGCCGTTGCTCAGGATGGCGGACTCGATCTTCCGCGCCACGCGCGCGATCAACCCGTGGTGGGACGCGGACTCGGTGGCCCTGCCAGTCGACCCCCCGTTCATGAGCAAACACGGCGGCTGGCTCCTCTCGATCGGCCAGTTCAACCAGTGGGTCGCCTCGCAGGTGATGGCGACCGGCGCCGCCCAAATCTGGCCCGGAATGCCGGCGGCGGAGCCGCTGCTCGAGGGCGGCCGCGTGGCGGGCGTGCGGCTCGCCGACCAGGGAGTCGACAAGGACGGGAAGCCGGGGGCGAACTACATGCCCGGCATCGACGTCCGTGCGGACCTGACCGTCGTCGCGGACGGGCCCGTCGGCCGGATCGGGCGCGCGCTCGATGAGCGGCTCGGCCTCCCGGCCAACCGGCACCAGCGCGAGTGGGCGGTCGGGATGAAGTTCGTCGTGAATCTCCCCGATGGATGCGCGCTCAAGCCCGGGGACGTCCTCCACACCTTCGGCTTCCCCGAACCCGAGATCTTCGGCTTCCTCTACGTGTACGAAGGCAAGATCGCCTCCCTCGGCATCTTCGTCCCGTCGTCCTACGGGAGTCCCGTCCGGACGGCCTACCGCTATCTCCAACACTGGATGATGCACCCGCGGCTCTGGCGGCACCTCGAGCGGGGCACGCTGAGATCGTGGGGCGCCAAGTCGCTCCAGGAATCCGGGCTCTCGGGCGAACCCCGCCTCGTGGGCGACGGCTTCGCCCGGATCGGCGAAGGGTCGGGAAGCACGAACATGCTCACCGGCTCCGGGGTCGACGAGGCCTGGACCACGGGGGCCCAGCTCGCCGAGGCCGTCGCCGAACTCCTGAAGGCCGGCACCCCGTTCACGCGCGAGGCGCTCGAGGCCACGTACGTCAAGCGCCGCCGCGCCTCCTGGGTCGAGCGCGGTGCCAGCGCCGCCCGCCGGGCGCGCGACGGGTTCCGCCGGGGGTTCATCTCCGGCATGCTGGGGATGGGGCTCGCCGGGCTGACGGGCGGCCGCCTGTTCATCCCCGCGCGGTCGAAACGTCTGGGCGACCAGGTGGACACCCTGGAATCCTGGTTCGGCGGCCGCATCCCGGCCGCCGAGCTCGCGAGGATGCGATCCGACGCGGCGGCCAAGGGACAGCCCCTCCGCGACGCGCTCATGGAACGGCTCGGGTGGCCCGCGATCCCGCTCGACGGAAAACTCCTGGTCTCCCACCAGGACGCGCTCCTGCTCGGGGGCAAGGTGCAGGCGCCCGCGGGCTGGGCCGACCACGTCACCTTCGTCGACCGGACCGTCTGCGTGCGATGCGATCGCCGGGTCTGCTACGAGCTGTGCTCCGCCCAGGCCATCACCCCCGGGGAGGGAGGCCTGCCCGTCTTCGACCGCGAGAAGTGCGTCCACTGCGGCGCCTGCCTCTGGAACTGCTCCCAGCCGCGACCCGGGAACCCGGAACTCGGTATCATGGAGTTTCGTGCCGGCGCGGGGGGTCTCCATTCGGTGGAGAATTGATGGAGACCCCGCTGCACTTCGTCGAAAACTGACCCAAGGAGGAACCTCTTCGTGAGCGCGACCTACGAGATCGTCGTCTGCGCCGGCATCGTGCCGGACCCGCTCCAGACCCTGGAGCCCGTGACCGGGCTGTCCGGCCCCGCCCTCAAGAACGAGATGATGCTCCCCAACGTGCTCGATCCCTGGGCCGCGTGCGCCCTGTACGAGGGCGCGGCGCTCGTCAAGAAGGCGCCCGGGTCGAAGCTCCGGCTCGTCTCGATGGGCCCCAAGGCCAAGCTGCAGCAGGTGATGATGACGGCCGCCCAGAAGGCCGCGTTCGAACTCGTGCCCGTGGACGGGCCCGCCAACGGGTTCGCGGACGCCTCCGCCGTGGCGGAGGCGATCGCGGCCGCGATTGACACGATCGCCGGCCTCGACCGCACGAAGCTCCTGCTCTTCGGGGGCTGGGAATCCGCGTCCCGCGGCTCCGGCGCCGTGCTCCAGATCGTGGGCGAGCGGCTCGGGATCGTGAACCAGTTCCAGGGAGTCGACGAGCTGGCCATCCAACCCGACGGCTCCTTCAGGGTCCTCGAACGCATCGAGGGCGGCAAGCACCAGGTCTCGACCTGCACCGGCGCCCCGGCCGTGTTCGGCTGGGCGACCGGAAGCCTGCCCGAGCCGCCGAACAACCCCCAGGTGGGCATGGCGAACATGCGGACGGTCCTGCCCGCGCTCCAGAAGGCGAAGGCGGTCGCCCTCGCGGGGGCGCCGGCTTACGCGAGCGTGGCGCTGCCCGCGGGACGCCGGACGACGAAGATCGTCAAGGACGTCCCCGTCGACGAGATCGCACGCGACATCGTCGCGTGGATCTCGGAATAGGAGGCTGCCATGGACACCCTCCTCGTCCTCCTGCACACGGAAGCGGACGGAAGCCTCCCCAAGGCCGCGCGCGAGGCGCTAAGCGCGGGCGCCGAAACGGCGTCGGGCCTCGGAATCGCGGACTGGTCCGTCGGGATCGTCGGGAAGGGCGCCAGGGACGCCGCCGGGACGATCGCGTCCTGCGGCGCGAAGCGGTTCCTGGCCGCCGAGGGCTCCGATCTCGAGACGCCCCGGTACGGCTCGGACGCCGCGGCCGCCGAGACGCTCGCGAAGGCCTCGGGGGCGTCGATCATCCTCGCGCCCGCGACCTCGCGGTGGTGCCGGGTCCTTTCCGGCGTCGCCCACCGGCTCGCCGGCCGGCCCGACGCCCACGTCACCGCCCTCAAGGCCGAGGCGGGGAAGCTGTCGGTCACGCGCTGGTACTACCGCCAGCGGTTCGAGGCCGTGCTCTCGCGCGCCGAGCGGCCGTGGATCATCCTCCTCGACCCCGGGTGCCAGGCGCCCTGGCAGGGCGCACCCGGGACATGCAGCGTCGAAGCCGTCGCGGTCGCCGTCCCCGGGGACGCGAAACGCACGACCGTGACCGGCGTCGCCGCGCCGCCCGCCGCCGAGCAGACCATCCGCCCCGACGCCAAGCTCCTGTTCGTCGCGGGTGCGGGCTGGACGAAGAAGCAGCCGGACGGGCAGACGCACGCGCCCGAGGCCGAGGCGCTCATCCTCTCCTTCATCACGAAGACGCAGGCCTCGCTCGGCGGCTCCAAGTCCATCGTGGACATGAGCGGCGAGGGGCAGACGACGTTCAAGTTCATGACGCACATGAACCAGGTGGGCCAGACCGGCGCCACGCCCCGGCACCCCAAGGGCCTCTCGACGTGCTGCCACGGCGAGGAGCCCCACGTGGTCGGGTGGCGGTTCGTCAACGAACGCCGGGCCGTGAACCTCGACCCCGCCTGCGGCTGGGCGCAAGGCAAGGCCGACGTTCTCTACGTGGCCGACGCCTTCGCCGTGATGGCCAGGGTCAACGAACTGCTGAAGGGATAGCCCGGGCGGAAGACCGCCCGGCCGCCTTACCGCCGTCCCGGCGGCAAGGTCCGGCGAAGGCCCGCCCGTATTCCTTACAGGGTCGCGAGGGCCTCCGACACCATGCGGAGGGATCCGGCCAGCACGACCGAGGAATACTCCTCCTCGCGCGGCCGGACCTCGATCGTGAGCCACCCGCCGTTGGGCTTCTTCCAGAACCCGTACTTGTCCAGCGCCTTGAGGAACCCGGCCACCTGCTCGACCCCCGCGAGGCTCCCCTCCGTGCCGAAGGCCGGATGCTGGTCGCCCCGGGCGGGGTGACCGTCCGCGAGGACGCAGTTAGAAATCTGGGCGTGGAGCACGAAGTTCCGGGCATCCGAGACCGCGTTCACCACGTTCTCCTTGAGCAGGATCAGGTGCGCGAGGTCGAGCGTGAGCCCGACGTTGTCCCGCTTGACCGCCTTCGCCACCTCCACGCCCTCGGCCAGGGGGCCGATCAGCCGCTTCTTGTCCACCTCGCGGTCGTAGAGCTCGAGCGCGACCGAGATGCCGAGCCGGCCGCCCTCCTCCCCCAGCTTCTGAAGCGACTCCACGAGCCGGCCCCTGGCTGCCGCCCGAGCAGGCTCGGCGGACGCCGAGCCTGAGGCCCCTCCCGGGGCCGACCCGGAGGCGACGTCAGGTCCCGACATGACCGTGAACAGCCGGGCGCCGAGGAAGTGGGCTTCCTCCATCTGGCCGCGGAGCCCCGCGAGTGCTTCGGCCCTCGCCGCGCCGTCCTCGGCGTTGAGGTCCCAGCCGTGCCGCATGATCTCGGGGCCGGCGTTGAAGGCGACGCGCAGGCCGCTCGAGGCCAGCAGCACCTTCAGGCGGGCGCGGGTGAGTTCGTCCCGCACATGGCCGAGCTCGACGACCGAAAGCGACGTCTCGGCCGCCAGCGCGGCGACCGTCTCGACGAGGGGACCCTCGCCGCTCATGGTCTGCGGGTAGAGTTGGGGGTGAACGATGCCGATGCGGAGTCCGGTGATGTTTGCCATGTTTGAGCCAACATTGTAGCATTCACACGAAGCGGACGCCTCTACTTCAGAATGCGTCCATCCCCGAGCTCGGGACCATGACCGTCGCGGCGCGCGCCTTTCCGAGCTCGGCCTTCGGTCCGATGGGGGCCACCTGGAACTCGGTCGGCCCGCCATTGATCCCCTTGCACGCGAGGGCGGTCTCCTTGACCGGGGTCTTCGTGAACTTCGCCCACTTGCCGCCCACGGGCCGGAACCATATGTGGTATCCGGACGCCCCGGGCACGGGAGACCACGACACCAGCACCTGGCCGGGGCCGTTCACCTTCGCCGCCACCTTGACGGGCGCGGCGGGGAACGGCGGGGTATCCGGCGGCGTCTCGTAGTCGGCGTCGGCGGGCTCTCCCTCGCGGCCGCTCGGGGACACGGGGACGATCCGGAACCGGTACCGTTCCCCGCCCTTGAGCTTGCCCAGCGTCATCTCGGGCGCCTCGATCGGCGCCTTCGTGAGCCGCCGGTAGGTCTCCGCCCCCGGCGTCAGTACGTCCACCTGGTAGCCCGCCGCTCCGTAGACGGGCGTCCACTTGAGCCCGATCCGCCCCCCCTCCAGGCCCTCGGCCGCCGCATCCTGCACCGCGGGCAGCCGCCGCTCGGCGATGCCGAGCTTGAGCGTGATCCCCGCCCGCCAGGTCGTCCCGAAGTCTCCCATGGGCACCAGCGCGCCGTCGATCGAGACTTGGCCGTACGTGAACCCGGCCCCGCCGACCACGCGGCCGCCGTCGGCCGCCATCCGGTAGCCGCCGCGCACGGTCACGAATCCGAATCCCGTCACCTCGACTCCCGCTCCGCCCCATGTGCCCGACGCGAACTTTCCGCCGTCGGGATCCACGGGCTTCGCCACGTCCGCGAGCGCGGTCACCCGGAGCGAGCCCTTGTCCCAGGCGCGCCAGCCGACCCCCGCGCGCACGGTGACGGGCATCGCGTCGCCCTCGTCCTGGAGGAACGTCATCGGACCCCCGAGGTTCATGCACGACAATCCCGCCGTGAACGCCTCCCCGGACCGGTAGAGGAACCCGAGATCGACGGCCGCCCCCACCGCCGAGTACGAAGCGGGCGTCCCTCCCAAGGGCGCGTACCCGCCGAGAGACCGGTAGATGACCTTGGCGGTGGCGCCGTAGAAGACGCCGCCGAGCCAGCGCTCCTCCGGCGACACCAGCGAGAGCGCGCCGCCCCACGACACGCCGAACATGCCGTCGGCCGCGGTACCCTTCGCCTCCCCCGACCCCGGGGCCGTCGAGTCGAACGGCGGGACGTTGACGTAGGCGGCCGAGACCCCGATCGAGCCCATGCCGCCCAACGGGTAACTGCCCGCCAGGTACTCGTATGAGATGTCCGAGAACCACGCGAGGTGCATGGCCGAGAACTGGGCATTCTCGAGCTGGCCCAGCCCCGCCGGGTTCCACGCGACCGCGGTGACGTCGTCCGCGAGCCCGGTGAAGCTCTCTCCCAGCCCCGCCGGCCGGGCGCCCATGGCGACGCGCAGGAACTCGGCGCCCGACGACCCGCCGCCGGCGCCAATGGCGCCCCGGGCCGCGAGGACGGCCAGCAGGGTGGCGAGCGTGACCCTGACGCGCCTCACTTGATCACGATTACTTTCATCTGCTTGCGGAAGGTCCCGGCCTCGAACTCGACAAGGTACACGCCCGACGCGACGAACCGGCCGTCCGCGGCTTTGCCGTCCCAGCCCGGGGCCCGGCCCGGCGCCGCGAAGAGGTAGGTCCCGATCGGCGGGCCCGCCGGCTGGCTGGAAATCTTCTCCTCGTACACCTTGAGCCCCGAGATCGCGAAGATCCGCAGCGTCACGGGCGCGTCACGGTCCAGCGTGTAGGCGAGGTCGAGAGACTCGCCCCGCACGGGCGCGAACGCGTTGCGGGCGAGGAACGCCGACGAAGTCCTCGGCACCGGGGTCACGGCGCCGCTGACGGCCCCCGTGAGACTCTCCACCCCCGGGGACGAGACCGAGTTGACCCGGTAGATGTACGACGTCCCGTTCGCGGCGCCCAGGTCGGTGAACGCGAGCCCGCCCGTGGCGGTCATCGTGACCCAGGTCCCGCCGCCGTTCGCGCTCCGGTACAGCCGGTAGGTCAGCGGCAGTTGGCACGCGAACGTGGTTCCCGGCGGCGTCCAGACCAGCCCCACGGCACCCGCCCCCGCGGTCGCGACGATCGAGGCGGGAGCATTCGGCGGACCGCAGGCGCTCGCGACCTCGGCCACGGACCACGGGTAGTCGAGGCTCTCGAGGTAGCCTGCCGCCAGCGCCACCGACCGGACGGCGTACCGGTAGTACCGGCCGGCCACGGCGGTCGCGTCCGTCGCGGCGAAGACCGTCGAGCTGACGTACACCGACCCGGACGGCGTCAGCGTGTCGAAGCCACATGATGCGCACGTCGACCGCAGGATCACGTATTGGTCGGTCGGCCCGCCCGGCGTGAATCCCACGACCGTTCTTCCCCACGACACCGCGATGCCCCCGGCGCCCATTGCGGCTTGCACGAACAACGGCGGGTTCACGAGGGAGCCCGAGGGCGTTGTGCCCACTTCGTTCGACGAGTTCCCCGGGTTGCCTCGAGCATCGCGGGCCCGGACGACGTACCAGTAGGGCGTCCCGTTCGCCGCCGTGGCGTCCACGTACAGGGTTGCGAACACGGGGCCGGCGAGGAGCGTCTCGGCGCCGGGCGCGAGCCCGCGGTAGACGTAGTACCCCGAGAGCGGCGTCCACGTTCCCGCGCTCCCGGGCCGCCACGACAGCATCACGGCCAGGTTCCCCGGGAAGGGCGAGAGCCCGAGCGGCGCGGTCGCCGGGGCGTAGGGCACCCCCGACACCTCGGCGCTGGTCGCCGACCAGTGGCCGTACGCGTCCACGGTCACGACCTTGTAGTAGTACGTCGTCCCGTTGACCAGCCCCGTGTTCACGAACGTCGTCGCCGCGGTGGAGCCGACCGCGGGCACGGCCTCGACATTCGGGGCCAGGGAGCGCAGGACCACGAAGGCGTTCTGCGGGAAAGTGGTCGCCACGTAGACGGTCGCCGAGCCCGCGAGGTAGACGGTGGCCCAGCCCAGCGCGAGCGCGCCGTTGCGAAGCTGGACGGTGAGCCGGCCCGGCGGGTTCGGCAGCGTGTAGGGCGTGGCGGACTGCTGGTTCGACAACGGGCCCGGAATGCCCACGGTGTCGATCGCATCCACCCGGTACGTGAGCACGGACCCGTTTGCGAGCGGGGCGTCGCCGTAGCACGAGACCGTGGTCGGGACCGACGCCTGCAGCGTTTGCGCGCCGCCGGACGACGAGCGCCAGATGCGGTAGCCCGCCAGCGGGTTCGACCCCAGGACGGACGGCGGGGACCAGCACAGGTCCACGCGCTGGGACCCCGCCGTGATCGCGTAGATCGTCGGCGCCGCGGGGCCGTTCCCCGGGATCGTCTGCGCCACCGGCGAGAAGCCGCCGGTGTTGGTCGGCGGAGCCAGCCGGTCGTACGGCGCGACGCGGTAGTAGTAGGTGACACCGTTAGACAGCGGCGGCGTCGCGTCCACATAGCCGAGCGCACCCGGGCCGTCCGCGACCCCGACTTGCGCCTCGGCGGAGAACAGAGTCCGGCGGTAGATGAAGTACCCGGACGTGCCCAACGTGCCCCCGGGCGGCGGCGTCCAGGAGAGCGTCGCCCGGGTGTCCCCGGGCAGCGCCGAGAGGCTCATGGGCACACCCAGGACGACGCTGAACCGCTCCGCGGACCGGGTCTCGTGGGGACCGGTCGTCCGGTCACTGTCGATCGCGCCCACCCGGTAGTAGTACGGCGTTCCGTTGGTCACGCCGAGATCGGCGTAGACCGTCGGCGTCAGGGCCGAGGTCAGCCGCACGAGCGCGGCTCCGGGCACGAATCCGGCATAGGTCGCGCGGTAGATTGCGTACGTCGTGATCGGGGTAAAGGTCCCGGCGACCGCCGTCCAGGCGAGCGTCATCCGCCGGTCCGCCGGGGTCAGGGCAACCACGGGCGCGCCCGGCGGCACGAACGGCGCAGCCGCGACCTCGGAACTAGGCACGGATGAATGTCCGGCCGAGTCCGCCGTCCGAAGGACATAGAAATACCGCGTGCCGTCCACGAGCCCCGTGTCGAGGAAGAAGGTCGCCGTGATCGCCGCGCCGTTGACCGGCACTCCCGATTCCGCCCCGGACGCCGCCCCCCGGTAGAGGTTCCACCCCGTGACGGGGTACGTGCTCTGCACGAACGCCGTGGACCAGCCGAGCAGGAGCGAGCCGGGCATCGCGTATGCCGTCACGGCCAGCGGCGCGGTCGGGACGGCGTAGGGCACGCCGGAGACCGGGTTCGACACCGGCCCCTCGACCGGCGGAACCTCGGTGTCGAACGCGGCCACCTTGTACGACCACGTCACGCCGTTCGTGATGGGGAAATCCGCGAAGCAGGACCCCGATAGCAGGGCCGCCCGGAGCGCGTACGGCCCGGCGCCGGACGATCGGTAAACACGGTAGCCCGAGACGGGGAAAGTCCCTGAGGACCCCGGCGGGCCCCAGCACAGGTCGATCTCCTGGCCACCGGCGGCAAGGAACGTGATCGGCGGCGCCCCCGGCGGAGTCGCGGGCCGCCCCAGCGCCTCGGCCGAGAATCCCCCGAGGCTCACAGGAGGCGAGATCCGGTCGAAGACGCGGACCCGGTAGTAGTACATGACCCCGTTCTGCACCGCGGTGTCGGTGTAGGCGACCGTCGCCGCCCCGAAGACCGTCCCCGCCACGCCTTCGGGCAGGGTCAGGGTCCGCCGGTAGACGAGATACCCGCTTACACCCCCGGCGTCCGCCGGGGGGGACCAGCCCAGCACCACGACCCCGTCCCCGGGGGTCGTGGCCAGCCCCAGGGGCGTGCCCAACGGCAGACCATAGGCCTCGTTGGAATAGGTCGACGTGCTCCCGGGGGAGGAGTCCACGGACGCGACCCGGTAGTAGTACGGCACCCCGTTCGTGACCCCCGCGCCGGTGTCGGTGTAGGTCAGCGGCGGCGAGGCCGCGGGACCCGAGACTCCCCGCGGCGGGATGCTGGCCCCGAATCCGGCGAAGGTCCCGCGGAAGACGACGTAGCTCGTGACGGGCGGGAACGGGCTCGTGCACGCCGTCCACGCCAGGACTACCTTGCCGTCACCGGGCGATGCGCCGAGCACGGGAGCCGACGGCGGACCGCCGGCGACCGCCGTGATCGTCGCCGACAACGGGCCCGCCCACCCGAGCTCGTGGATAGCCCGGACCTCGTAGTAGAGCCGCTGGCCCGGCGGCGTCGCGGGGTCCGTCCACGCCGTGGCGTAGGGCCAGGCGACCGTAGTGAAGACGAGGCCGAACGGCCCGCCCGCGCCCGTTCCCCGGTAGACCCGGTACCCCGTGACCCCGAGCCCGCCGGGCCCGGCCTGCGTCCACTGCCACTGGAGGTAGATCTGGTTCGATCCCGGGTTCGCCGTGAGTCCCAGCGGCGCCGCCGCCGGGAACGCGGCGACCTCGTTGGACGGATCGGAGAGGTATGCGGTCGCCGACAGGGGCGCCGTGGTGTTGTCGTCCCGCGTCCGGACCCGGTAGTAGTACACGATCCCGTTCGTCGCCGCCATGTCGGCATAGGCGACGACCCCGGCGCCCTCCCGGGTGTCGCCGATCGTGTCCTGGGTCAGCGCCGAGCTCCCGGCGTACGTCGTCCGGAAGATCGAGTACCCCGAGACCGGCCGGGTGGACGCCGACCCCGGCTGCCAAGTCAGCCCCACGCTGGAAGACGCGAGGACGGCCGTCAGGTTGGAGGGCTTGCCCGGCGCCAGCAGGGTCGGCTGCGGCTGGGCGAGGACCTCGGCCGTGCATCCCGAGAGATGCCCGCCCGAGACCGAGTCGAACGCCGCGATCTTGTAGTAGTACGTCGTGAAGTTGGTGAGGCCGGTGTCGACGAGGTTGAGGGCGCCGCAGCACACGGTCCTGTACGGCACCCCGCCGCACGTGACGCCCGGCGCCAGCGACCGGTAGATCGCGTACCCGGACACCGGGAAGGTCCCCGGCGCGGCGGCGTCCCACGAGACGATGACCTTGGTGTCGCCGGGCAGCGCCCCGGGATTCGGGGGCGTGCCGGGCGGCGTGAACGGCGTGCCCGACACCTCGGGCGAATAGGCGTGCGAGAGGTGCCGGAATATGTCGTAGGTCTGCACGTGGTAGTAGTACGCCTGGCCGTTGACGAGGCCGGGGTCCGTGAACGTCGTCGACCAATACGGGTCGGGGGTGAGCACCTGGAGCCCCGTGATCCCGGGCCACGTGGCGCGCGACACGCGGTAGGCCGTGACCGCCCACGTCGTCGCCGCGGGTATGCTCCACCCGATGACTAGCTGGGTGTCCCCCTCGCGGATCGTGAGCGTCCCCGGGGGCGCGGGGTCCGAATACGGGGTACTCGCGACGTTCGCCCAGTTGCCCTCGAAGAACTTGGACTCCACCGGCGCGACCCGGTAGTAGTAGTACGTCGCGTTCGCCAGCCCGGTGTCCAGGTACGCGAGTGTCGCCGCGCTGCCCGGGCCGAAGACGTTGGCCTGCGGGCACGCGGAACAACTTGCGCGGTAGACGTTGTACCCGGCGACGGGCAGGCTCCCGGCGACCGACGCGTTCCACGAGAGCTTGAGCATCAGGTCGTGCTCGTAGGGCTCCCCCAGGATCGTGAGCCCCGTCGGCGCCGCCGCCGGCACCCGGGGCACCGCGCAGACCTCGGGCGAGAAGCCCGTCCCCTCGTTGACCGGGATGCGGTTATCGAAGGTCCGGACGCGGTAGTAGTAGCTTGTCCCCGGCACGACGGTTGCGTCGGTGTACGCCGTCGCATACTGCCCCACCGTGACCGTCAAGGATGGGACGGACGCCCCCGGCCAGGTCGCCCGGTAGACGACGTACCCCGAGACCCCGAAGGTCGACGGCGGCCCGCACGCCCCGCCGTTGACGAACGGCCAGGCGAGCGCGACCTGGGCGGCCGAAGCGGCCGCAGTCAGGGTCGCGGGCGGACACGGCCGGACGGCGGGCGTGACCGCCGCCGCGTTCCCGCCAAGACCCCAATGGCCCAGCAGGTCGCGCGCCCGCACCGCGTAGAAGTAGGTCGTGCCGTTCACCAGTCCGCCGTCCGCATAGACCGTCGCCGCCGCGTCCCAGACCGTGGCCACCGAGCACGTCGTGCACGCCGCCACGCCCGCCGTGAGCCCGCGGAGCACCTGGTAGGCGCTCACGGGATACGTCGTCGGGGGCGCGCTCCCCCACGCCAGCGCGGCCCCCGCGGGCAGGGACGTGGCCGTCAGCCAGCCGGGCGCCGCCGGCGGGGCAAACGGCGTGCCCGAGACCTCGGCCGACCAGGCGTAGGAGAGGTGCCAGGGCACGTCGTACGTCTGCACGTGGTACCAGTAGGCGGTCCCGTTCACGACGCCCGAATCCGCGAACGTCGTCCCCCACGCCGGGTCGGGGACGAGGGCCGCCGCGCCCGCGATCCCGGGGAAGGTCGCCCGCGACACCCGGTAGGCGGTGACCGCGAACGACGTCGCCGCCGGCTTGGCCCAGCCGAGGACGAGCTGGCCGTTGCCCTCGACGAGGGTGAGCGACCCCGGCGGTGAGGGGTCCTGGTACGGCGTCGCGGTCGCGGCCGCCCAGTCGCCGGTGAACCCGTTCTGCTCCACCGGCACCACGCGGTAGTAGTAGAACCTCATGTTCGTGAGCCCTACGTCGAGGTACGTGGACGCGTCCCCGCCCGAGACCCAGTTCCGGGTCTCGGGGCCGCCCACGGTCGTCGACCGGAAGACGTCGTACCCGAGGACGGTGAACGTCCCCGGCACCGAGGGCACCCACGAGAGCTTGGCCGCGCCGTCGTGCTCGGAGGGCACGGTGGCCATCGCGGTCAGGTTGCCGGGAGAGCCGGCCCGCACGCGCGGCGCCCCCAGCACCTCGGGCGAGAAGGCCGGGACGTCGTACGGGTTGATCATGACCACGCTCTCGTTGGGCGGCAGGGCGGGGTCGTAGGACCGCACGGCGTAGTAGTACACGGCCCCGGCCACGGCCGTCGCGTCGACGTAGGTCGTGGCGGCGGAACCCGGGCTCCAGGCGAGAGGCTGGTAGCCCCCGCCCGAGAACGTGGACCGGTACACGCGGTACCCGGACAACGGCAGCGAGGCCGGGAACGCGCACGCAGCGCCATTCACGATCGGCCACTGGAGCTCTACCTGCGAGGCCGACGAGGTGCCCGCCAGCGCGGCCGGCGGGCACGGCGGAATGGCGGGCGTGATCGAGATCTCGGCCGAGAAGCCCCCGTAGTTCCCCGCCGTGTCCTGGGCCCGCATGGTGTAGAAGTACGTCTTGCCGTTCCCGACGTTGGTCGAATCCTTGTAGAACGTCGCCGAGCCGGTCGTGGTCTTGTGGTACACCTCCTGGGTCGCGGTCGTCGTCCGCCATATTTCGTAGGCCCCGATCGGGTACGTCGTCGGGATCGCGGGATCCCAGACCAGCGACGTCTGCCCGACCCACGCGAACCCGGCCACGGGCCCGGGCACCCCCGGCGGCTGGAACGGGATCGTCCCGACCGTCGTCTGCGCCGGCGCCCCTTCCCCGCCCGCGTTCACGGCGGTCACGCGGTAGTAGTAGCGGATGCCGTTGGTCACCCCGCCGTCGTCGTACACGTACGCCGTCCCGCTGAACAGGAGGACGAACGGCAGCCCCGTGGACTCCGACGACCGGTAGACGTTGTACCGGTCGACCTCCTGCGCCGGGCGCAGGTCCGTCCACTGGAGGTGCACGACCGTGTCACCCGCCTGGTCGGTCAGCCCCCCGGGAGAGCCGGGCTCAACCACGAAGTTCCGCTCGGGCGACCCCGGACTCTCGGCATAGTCGGTGCCCCGCCGGAGATACGCCGCGGCGCGGTAGTAGTAGCGCACGCCGGGGTCGAGCCCGCCGTCCGCGACGGCTGTCGCGGTCTGGCCGACCGTCGCGTTCATGTATCCCGTCAGCGGCACGCCCGCGTAGGAGGTGCGGTAGAGCCGGTAGCCGTCGACCGTCCCGGGCGCGTTCGGCGCGATGGACCATTCGACGTAGAGCGCGCTCCCCGCGGACGGCAGGACGGTCAGCGTCGAGGGCGCGGCCGGCGGCACGAGGATCTTGACCACGGCGGACATCGGTCCCTCCGTGGACCCGCCCTCGGTCGAAAACGCGCTGACCGCGTAGTAATACAGCTTCGCCACCGCTACCCCGGCGTCGAGGTAGACGGTCGCCGCCGGCGACGCCAGGGTCGGCGAAGCGCCCAGCCGCCCGAACGCGCAGGTCACGCAGGTCGACCGGTAGACGTTGTACGCCGCCAGCGGGTAGGCGTTGCCCTGCGACGCCTGCCACCGCAAGGTCACCCCCGACCCGGCGTAGTCGTACGCAGGCGTGAGGCCGGACGGCGGATTGACCGCCGGTCGTCCGGTCGCGAGCGCCGAGAACTGGCCCCGGTGGCCCTGGGCGTCGTAGGCCCGGACCTCGTAGGTGTACAGGGCGGAGTTCGAGAGCGCGCTCTCGACGAATACGGTCGTCGTCGGCGTCGCGATCGTCTGGTACGCCGCGAGCCCGCACGCCGCGCAGCTCGCGCGGAATATCTCGTACCCCGCGATCGTATAGGGAGCGTTGTCCGGCACCGGGTCCCACGCGAGCCGGGCCTGGCCGGATGCGACGAGGAGCGTCACCGAGTTCGGCGGCGACGGCGCCTCATACGGCGTCCCGCAGATCAACGCGCTCTGGGCACTTATCCCCACTGGGTTCGCGCTCGCCACCGTGTAGCAGTAGCAGGTTCCGTTGACGAGCCCGGTCTCGGTCCAGTTGACACCGTTCACCTGGGTCACGAGGATCGTCAGGGGATGCCAGACCGAGTTCCCCAGCAGGTACCCGCCCTCCGGCGGCACGAAGCCCGCGGCCGTGGAGGTCGGCCGGTAGACCACGTAGGTCGTCACCCCATAGGTGTCGACCGGAGAGGGGCCGTTCCACCTGAGGGTGAGCGATTGCCCCCCGGTGTCCACGTTCTGAGGGGACACCGTGAGCCCGGTCGGAGCCGGCGGCGGGTCCAGGATCGCCGTGTAGAGGGCGTCGGGGGTGGCCTCAGCGATCGTGTAGAGGGAGGGACCCGCGTAGGCAACCGCGTCCCACTTGACGTTTTGGATGGCCGACACCGGGGCCGTCGCCGTGAACGTGACGTATACCGTGGATCCCGCGGCGACCACGTTACTCCCGAAATCGATGGCGATCTGTCCGTTCCCCCCCGAGGACGCCTGGGTTACCACCGTCCCCTGCACCGTCCGCGACACCGTGGGCGGGTCCTGGACCGAGGCGAAGAAGAGGTTGCCCCCCGAGATCCCGCCCGGAATCGTGATCTCGAGCTTCGTCAGTGTCGGAGACCCGTCCGCGGAGTTGTCGAGGGTGAACGTGAACGTGCGGGTAACGCCGGGCCGGGCATACCGGGGAGAGACCCCGCCCCGGATCGAAAAGTTGCCCTGCGAGTACGGCACGTCGATGAAGGATTCCTTCCCGTCGTAGGAGTAGATCACGCCCAGGGCCTGGCCGTTTGCATTCCACGCGTCCACCGTGATCGTGCTACCCGCCGGCAGGGTCGTCGGCAGGCTCCCGATTACGTTCTCGCTCACGGTGGACACGTTCCCGCCCGCGGTCTTGTCGAAGTCCAGCATCTTCGTGGCCGAATCGAGCTGGCACCCTAGCGTCGATTGGCAGGCGGGGCACGGGACGCCCTCGATGTCCTGGACCGTTGTTCCGGCTCCGTCGTTAATCTGGTAGGTGATCCGAAGCGCCGGCTGGGCCCATCCCCCCGAGGCACCACAGTACCCGGCTTGGTAGCTGAAATTCGTGGGGTTGGTCAGGACCACCGCCGAGTCGCGCCCCCACGACTCGGGCGTCACGAAGGAAAACGTCGTCCATCGGTCGGCGGTGAGACCGGCCGGATCGGTGATGTCGTTCCCGCAGTCCCGGTCACCCTCGGGCAGGACGTACGCACAGCCCTCCGTGCACCCCGACGCGCCCCCCGGGCAGACGGGGTTCGCGGACGGCTCGGTGGGCGACGCGAGGCTCAGGCTCTTGACCCCCCCCGAGATCCGCAGGAAAAGGCGCGTCGTCGAGGCGGAGGCGGAGCCGGCCACCATGCCCAGGCAGACGAGACACAGGAGAAGTCGCCGCCCCATTGGGTTCATTGTATCATCGCGACTCCGGAGGCCTCTCCCGTCCCGGGCTCCCCTGAACGCCCTGAACGGCGCGCAGGAGGCGCATGGTTTCACCATCCCCGGGCTTGAGCGCCAGCGCCCGGCGGAACGGCTCTCGCGCGGCTACGCGCCGGCCGGCGCTCCATCGGGAGAGCCCGAGGTTGAACCACGCCGAGTGCGCGCCAGGATTCCGCTCCGCGTCGTCACCGAAGGCGCGCGCCGCCTCGTCCCACCGGCCCAGCGCGTACCACGCGCACCCCGCGAGAAACCGGTGACGCCGATCCTCGAGCGCGAAGGCGTCGGCGCGCGCCACGGACGTGAGAGCCGCGAGCGCCTCCCCGCGGTCCAGCGCAAACGCACCTTCCTGGAGCCAGCCTTCAGCCAGCAGGTCCCGCGCGAACGGCCGGCAGAAGACCAGCGCCGCGATCACGGCGGGTATCGCGAACACCATCCGCGGGCGTGGCGCCCCCGTCCGCCGACCCCGGATCGCCTCCCCGCGCCGTCCAAGGAGACCGAGCAGGATCCAGATCTGCATCGAGGACGGAGGAAGATGCAGGGGCCCGTTCACGAGGCCGTCCACGAGCCAGGCGACCAGGCCGGCTCCGGCCGCCGGCCGCGCCCACCCCGCACTCCTGCCGGCCGTGCACGTGGCCGCCACTGCGGCGAGCAGCCACAGGAAGACGCCCAGCCCCACGACTCCGCGTTCCGCGAGCGCCTGCAGGAGATCGTTGTGCGCGTGCAGGGTCGATCGGAGCGGGAGGGACGCGTACCGCGGCGTCGCGAGCAGGGGCGCCTGGTAGAGTCCATAGAGGAGTTTGACGGTCCCCGGGCCCCAGCCGGCGAGAGGCCGATCGCGCGTCATCCGCGCCGTCGACTCCCAGATCAGGAGGCGGCCGGACAGGCCGGACTCTCCGGGATGCAGGAGGGACCGCGCCACTACCGCAACCGATCCGCCGCCGGGATTCCAGGGACCGGGCAGGCTCAGGAGGACGGCGGCCGCGATCCCGGCCCCCGCCCACACCGCAAACCAACGCGCCGCCTGCCCGCGCCGGGCCGGCGAGATCCGGCCGATCCGGGTCCGCGCGCCCCATGCGAAGACTGCCAGCCCAATCGCGGTCCCAAGCCACCCCCCCCGCGCCTGAGTCAGGAGGAGGACGAACCCCAACAGGAGCGCGAGCCCGAACGAGGCGGCACGGAGGGCGCCACCGCATGCGAGTATGCCCGCCAGCGCAACCGGCAGCGCGAGCACGAGCCCGTCGCCGAGGAACAGCGGATTCCCGTAGGTGGCGCCGGGGGCGCCCCCGGCGAACCCCGTCAGCCAGGTGTACGGATCGGCCCCCCAATACTGGGCGACCGCGTAGCATGAGGCCAGCCCGGTCCCGGCTGCGATCGCGCCCAGCACCTTACCCGCCGGGGCCGGCGCCGGGTCCGCAAGAAGGCAGACACAGAGCCCCGCGCCCAGGATGAGGTCCAGGACCTCCGCGGGAGGGCGCGCGCCACCGATCCCGGCGGCCTGCCCCGCGAGCGCGAACACGGCGACGGCGGCGGCGGGCGGAAGCGCGGGCACGCCCTCGAGACGCTGGGCGAGGTCGCGCCATCCCGGCCCCCACCGGACGGCGGTCAGCAGGAACTGGCAGAACGCCAGAATGCAGAAGACATCCCGCTTTACCGGACCGAACGGGCTTTGGCCGCCGGGATAGAACGCGACCGGGAGCAGACCCGCCAATGTGAGCCAGAGCAGGGCCGCAAGACGGCCGGACAGCCGGACGCTGGCCAGCATGCTAGAGTCCGGCGCCTTCCCCGGCCGCACGCCCGCGCATCCTGGACCGGCGCATCTCCTCGAACATCCGGTCGTTGATCACGTTCAAGTCCTCCTGCACCCGGCGGGAGGCCGGGTCCAGCGAGAGCGCGTATCCCATAGCCTGCCGGGCGCGCGTCCAATCCCCCGTCTTCGCGTAGGCCAGGGCGCAGTTCCGGTACACGACCGAGGTCGTGCACCCGTACATGGCTGCCGTCTTGTAGATGTTGGCCGCCTCCTCCCACTTCCCCTGCCCGTAAAGGCAGTCCCCGAGCGTCGCCCACGCCATCCCCGAATGGGGAGCGGCGGCCACTGCGGCCCATCCGAACCGCACGGCCTTCGTGCCCTCCCCCGCCATCAGGGCCGCCCGGCCCTCCTCCACGCAGATGCTCGCCGTCGGGAAGCCCGGGTCCGTCCCGCCGTCGAGGCACTCGGGCACCTGGGCGCCGGTCGCGCGCCGCGAGACGAAGTACACCCAACCGTTCGACCGGGCGTAGGCGAGCGACGTGTGCCGGGAGAAGAACGCCCGCAAGGTGCGCCGGGGCCGCGGGCGATCCCAGACGAGATGGGTCCAGTGCGCGGTGCGGATCACCTCTCCGGGATTCACCAGGATGAACCGCACCCCCCGCTGCTTCAGCCGGACGTAGAGCCGCTCCGGCCCCGGCGACTCGGACGCCCAGCGCATTAGCGGCGTCGGCTCGAACCAGCTCGCGACGATGGCGTAGCGGGGCATCAGGAATCCGCAGACATCCCCCACCGTGAGCGTGCGTCGTCGCGGAGTCGTGGTCCCGAACTTTTCCTGCATCTCGACGGCATCGAGATCGGAATTGAGATGAAGCATGGCATAGTACGCCGTTCGGCCGGCCCGGCCCCGGGCCGCCTCCCAGGGCCGGTCGTTGATGTCCAGGACCAGGGGAATCCACGCAAGTTGGAGCAGAACCGCCGCGGCCGCTATCGCGCGCCCGGCCCGGGTCTCCTCCCGCCGAACGAGGAAGAACGGGAACAGGACGAGGCCCGCCGCCAGGAACCGCCACGCCGGGACGGTCGCAGCCCAGCCGGCCGCGAGCGCGGCTACGAACAACGCCGGGAGCCGCATCCCTGGCGCCCAGGGCCGGAGCACCAGCGCGCAAACGGCCAGTACCGGCACCGGCCCGACGAGGCCCCCCCTGAACCGGGCGATCACGCCACCGGCATCACCGAGGATTTGGACGTTGAGCACCGACAACTGGTTGCGGACGCCGGCCAGTTCATCCGCGTAGGCACGCCGGCTGAACTCCGTCCAGAGCGGGCTGGCGCAGATCCCGCTCAGGAACGGAAAGACGGGGTCGCCCGTCAGCAGCCAGCTCTTGACCTCCCATGGCAGGCACCCCGCCGCCGCCGGCAGGACAAAGGCCGTCCAGACGCCCGGCCCGGCCCCGCGGGCCGCAGCCACGAACAGACAGAGCAGGATTGGCACCGCGAGCCCCTGTGGCTTCGTGGCGGCCGCGAGCCCGGCCGCCACGCCCGCCCAGACCAGCCAGCCGCGGTGAATCGATCCGGCCGGCCAACGGGGGCAGGCCCGCACGACCGCGAGGAGGGCGAGGAGCGTGAATAGCGCGGTGGCGGTGTCCGCGCCGGCGTGGAGCGCGAGCAGGACGAGGAGAGGCGATGTGAGCGCCAGGATGGCCCCGCGGCGGACCGCGGCCCCGTCGAGCCAGCCGCGCGCGACGGACGCCGCCACGACCACCAGCGTGAGCCCGCAGACCAGGTTGAGGGTCCGCGCGAGCTGCTCGCCATGGACAGCGAGGGCGACGAGGTAGTTCATGGACATGAGGAGGGGGAAGTTCGTGGCGAAAGGCTCCACGGCTGCGATCCGGCCCGTCAGAAGCCAGTGCCGCGGCGCGGCGAGATGATACACGAGCGCGTCCCAGAACGCCTCCGGAGCCAACAGGTCAGCCAGACCAAAGAGCGCGATCCACATAGACACGACGATGACCGCCGAACGCCCGCCCCCCGCCCATCCGGTACCTGGCCATCGCCACCTCACCCGCTCCGCCATCGCGGCCAATTGCCGGCTTTCCCAGAGCCCCAGCGTACCGAAGATCGCGTAGACCGTCAGGATGGCCGGCCGCCCGGTCAGCCCGCAGAGCCCGAGTCCGAGGATCGTGGTCCCCAGCATGCCCACTCCGGCCCCCAGCGCGAACGCCGCCCGCTCGAAGCCCCGCGTACGCCGCAAGACCTGGAGCCGCCCGGCGGCCGTACCCGCGCCGGCGAGCACGACCAGGAACGCCGCCGTGTGCGCGGCCAGCAGGGCGAGGGCGGACCAGTCCCACCGCCATGGCGCCTGGAGCCAGACCACGCCCAGCGCCGCGGGCAGGTCCCGCAGCAGGAAGGCGGGAGTCGCATGGCAGGCGAGGACGAGGAAGGCGCAGAGCGCAAAGAACCGCGCCGGCACGGATCCGAACCGGACGTCCCGCCGGATGGCGCTTACGGGAGCGAGACCGGAAACACGTCTCCGGCTTTCGGGGCCCGTTCCATCCACAGCTCAATGAAGCAGGTCTTGCCGAGGGACGCCAGGGCGTTGTTGTCCGGCTTGTAGAAGATCTTGAACGTTCCGCTCACCCCGGCCGAGTTGTTGGCGTAGATCGTGCCGTAGATCATCTTGACGCCGTTAGAATTCAGGTTGCCGGCGACGTAAATGAACCCGTCCCAGAACTCGTTGTTGGTGTAGACATTGTACGGTGGACATGTGTCCCCGTCCTTGTCGTACTTGTTGCAGTCCGCGGGTGGCGGGAGGAGAACGCCGTCCTCGCACGAACCGTTGCCGGCGGTGGTGAGATCGCCGAGCACGATGAGCTTCCCCTGCCCGCATCCACCGGTGAACTTGACGTCGGCCCCATTGTTGATCGCCGTGCACGCGCCCTTGCAAAGGTTAGAGCCGGTGGGAGGCGGGTAGTAGTTCTTGCCGTCACAAGTGTCGTAGAAGATCACGCTCTCGGCTCCCGCCGTCCCCGGCATCGGGCCGCCGGCCGGACCCACATCGACGCAGGCTTTGCCCAAGGTGGTCGGGTTCACGAGCGTCTTCTGTTGATCCGCCTCAAACCGCAGCTGGTCTAGGTCGACGAAGGGCGTGGTACCGAGGCTTTCCACCGACGCGTATTCGAGGTAGCAGACGCCGACGGTCGGAATGCCATCCCCCAGGCAGGGCGTGAGCCCTTTCGCGACGATGCCTCCGCGGGACATGTATACGGGATGATCGTCGGCGTTCGCGGGGTCGACGATGGTATTGGGGCCGCTGGCGTAGGACACGACGGGCCCCCAGTTGATGTCGGCGGACCCCTTGACCTGGATGCCGCCGCCAGAAAACAAGGCCGAGTTCAGCGTGGACTTGATCACGACCGCCTGGACCTTCTTGTGCTCGCCCGTCGGCGTGTAGGTCACGAAGGCCGTGATCGTCCGCTCCGAGGCCTTGTCCCCCATCATGTAGCCCGGCGTCCAGTTGCCTTCCTGGATCTTGATCGTGTAGAGCATCCCCGGGGAGTCCGAGTACACCTTGTTCTGGTCGTATCCGATCACGGACCCCGACGGGATACCGTCCCAGTTTCCGCCCCGCTGGAGCGCGTAGAGCCCCCGGTCGATCGCGGCGTCCGCGGCGTGCAGGAGGTCGAGCCCCTTGGCCTGCCGCACGATCCACTTGCTCTCCCGCGTGAGCACGTCCACGAGCGCCACGAGGAAGACGAGCAGGACCGCCGAGATGATGAGCACGTAGGCGAGTCCCTGTCCGGATTCTCCGTCCTGCGGATGCGGGTTGTTCATACCGTCCTCCTCGATATCATGGGTTGCGGAGCATGGCGCGTTCGACGAGCTGGACGATGATCGGCGAGGGAGCCCGCGCGTAGGGCACCTTCCGGCCCGTGATCCCGACGTCGATCAGGGAGAGATCCTGGAAGCTCGGGTAGACGAAGGACAGCGCATCGATATCCGCGGCAACGAATGTGGTCACGCTGGTCCCGTTCGCCAACGGCTCCAGCATCACGATCCGGCGACTCTCCTGCCAGATCACCCAGCCGCGGCCGCGGCCGTCCGTGAACGCGATCCGGCTGAACATCGGCTCGGTCGCCGCCAACCGGTCGATCACGACGGTACCGGGCCTGGCTTCCCGCAGCGCCTTGCTCACCTTCCCCAGCGTCAGGCGGATGTTGCGCTGGAGGATCATGGTGTCGAAACTCGACTTCCAGTTTTGATAGCCCTTGAGGAACAGTATCGTCATGAACGTGGTGCCGATCCCCAGGAGGGCGACGGCCATCATGAGCTCGATCAGCGTGAACCCCCGCTCCCCCGGCCGGGCGGAATATCGGGCACGACCGGTCCGCCGAACGCTCATGGCAGGCTGAAATCGTGGACGGCGTCGACATCGGGCGGCACCGTCACCTGGGTGGGCGAGGACGAATAGACGTGCGGCACCCCGTCCTTCACCGCGAAGGCATAGATGTAATAGTCGACCAAGCCGGCGACCACCCGCATCGCGTAGGTGCCGTCCGTCAGCGTCACGGTCGAGTAGGTGTAATGCCCCGCCAGGGCCGGGCTCGGCAGGGAGGAGGGGAAAGGATCGACGAACGGGCTCGAGCAGGCCACGACCACGGCCCCCGTCCGCAGCGGCTCTCCCCCGTAGGACACCGTGCCTCTGAGCATGCCGTTGATGGAGAGCACGACGAAGTCCATGGGCGCCTTGCTGTTGTCAATCCGGTATTCCGTCCCTTTCGCCGCGACATAGACGGACCGGGAACCCGGCGTCGACGAATAGTCCGCGCCGACCACGGGCGCCACGGTGTAGGCGTCGGTCGCCACGGGCACGACGCCATATTTGAACCGGCCCGAGTCGTCCGCCGTCACGATCGTCGTCCACTCGCTCTTGGCGCTGCTGATTCGGACGACGGCGTGTGGAAACGGGAGCCCGCCGCCCTTCCAGATCGTGCCGCTGATCGCCGAGGTCTGCAGGAGCACGAGGGTGTGGCGGGCGCCTGCCGGCGGCTCCGCGCTGTACGTCGAGCCGTTGTTCTCGTCAAGGTCGTAGTTCTGGCCGGACACGAGGTTGACGGGCACCGGGTACTCGTCGGTCGAGTAGCCGGTCACGGTCATCCACGCCCGGACGACGAGGTTCTGGGACGATTCCGGCGGAACCCCCGTGAAGGTCGCCACGCCATTCGCATCCACCGTGAGCGTGGCCCCGAGCCCGCTCGTCTTCCCCGTGTAGGACACCCGGACCAGCGCCGGCGTGGTCGGCAGCCCGCAGGAAAAATTAACGCATTCGATCACCCGGACCCTGACTCCGATGTTCGCCACGGTCATGCCGGTCGTCGTGAAGCTCAGGGGTGGCCCCTCCGGATCGGGGTCGACGCAGTTCACGAATCCCGGGCATGCCATCGGGTTACAGGGATTCGGCGGCGGCGGCGGGGCGCTGCCCCACCCCACGTAGTAGACCCCGCCCGCCGCCACCGAGGAATCGACGCAGAGCTGGGCCGTTGCCACCGAGGGCGCGGTCTGATTCTCGACCCGGAGCTGGTACGTCTTGCTGCCCGTATACGGGACCGCCACGTTCGGGATCATGAGCGAACAGGGAGACCCGGCGGTGCAATCCGCCGGCGCGGTCCAGAGCTGGTCGGCGGAAACGCCGTCGCTCACCGAGATCTTGAGCACCTGGCCCAACAACACGTCCTGGACTTTCATGCGAACACTGACCTTCTTGAGCTGGATCGTGTAGAGGTCGATCCCGTTGAGCGTCTGCGCCGTGTCGTTGATCGACACCGTCTGGCCGGCCGCGGCATATAGCCCCTTGTTCCAAGCGGTGTAGGCGCTGTCCTGGTACGCAGGCACGCCGCTGAGCTTTACGGTGTAACTGCCGTTGGGAAGGTTCTTGAGATGGTAGCTCCCCGACGAGTCGGACATGACCGTGTAAATGGCGAGGGTCTGCTCGTTCTGCGCCGTGATGACGAGACCGCTCAGGATGTACGTGGGCGAGCCGCCGACCGGCAGGGGAGCGGGTGCCCCGAGGCCCGTCCCGTCGTCGATTACATGGCCGTTTATCCTTCCACTCGCCGTGCTCGCGACCGAGGTGTTCGCGAGCAGGGAACTGACTCGCACCTGGGCCATCCGGCCGGTCCGCCGGTTGAGCCAGGTTACATCCACCTCGATGAACGCGAGTCCTGGGGCCGAGTTGCCTCCGCCCGGCTCGGGGGTGGCGCAGGACGGACAGGGCTCGGGGTTCTGGATGAGCTTGCCGTTGGCATCTTCCTGCACGAACTTGACGACCACATGGCGCCAGTACTTCACCCCACCCATGAGAATGACCTCAGCCGTCCAGGGATCCTCGAGTGCGTTCGGCTTGATCGCCGGATACGGGATCGCGCTCTTCTTCTGGTAGAGTGGCGTCGCAGGATCGGGATCGTCGGGGTAGTAGTAGTTAGAAAAGCGGTTCTCCAGGACTTTGTAGCCCATGTTCTTCACCACTTCGAGCTGGTCCCGGGCCAGCGCCATGGCGCGCGACTGCTCCTTCGCCATCAGGACGCCCTTCGTGGCCGTCCGGATGGCCGTCGCGATCGCGATCACGGCGATGGTGAAAATGAGGGACATCATCGAGATCTCGATGAAGGTAGTGCCTGATTCCGAGTCCCGCCGCATCGTATTCAGCGTAGCAGGTTCAGCGCGCATGGCGCCATACCTCCATCCGGTCAAGGGCAACCGTACAGCGATCACCCCCGGCCGGGCCGGCCACGCCAAACCCCAGCCGCGCGATTGGCGAGCTCGAGATGTCATCGGGCAGAGGGAACGTTACGAGCATCCACTGCCCCGGGGCGACCGCCCGGCGCGGAGGAATCTCGCGCACCTGCCCCTGCTCGTCCGCCACCTCGAGCGAGATCTCGGCGACCGCCGTGTCGGCCCAGACCCAGACGGACACCGCCTCGACGGGACCGGTTCCCGCGGGCACCGCGATCTCGAGGCGGGCGGGGTCCGCGGACCCCGAGATCCCCGAGAGGACGAGCGCCCGGCGGCCGCCGCGCATGGCCGTCGCGAACGCGGGACCCGGGGCCCCGCCCACGACGACCCCCCCGAATCCGGCGGAGGTCCCGAAGTGCGCGATCAGCACCGGCGTCAATACGGGTGCAGTGCCCCCGAATAGCGACGCGGACGCGCCCACGGCGTCCGCCACCAGCCCGGCTTCGGCGCGGCGCAGGGCCGCGGCCGAAGCCGCGCGCGGCGCCCGTTCCGCGGGACGGGCGCCCGCCCCGGCCGAAGACTCCACCGCGGGCCGGGAGACCCAGAGCGCGAGCGCGGCGACGGCGCCCACCGCCGCCCAGGCGGGCCACCGCCAGGCGGACAGGGCCGGGGCGGGGACCGCGATAGCGCTGCGCAGCCGCCGCGACAGCTCGGCCAGCTCGGCGGTGGACAACCCGTCCGTCTTCCGTCCGTCCGCGAGCGCGGCGCGGACACGGCGGGCCAGCCGGACCTGGCCGGCGCAGTCCGCGCATCCCTCGAGATGCGCCTCGAGCCGCCGCCGGGCCTCGCCGGACAGGGCGCCCTCTACGTGCCGCTCGAGCGCCTCGGGATCGTGCGCGCCGTTCATGACCACGCATCCTTCCCGCCGGCGGCCTCGAGCCGCTCGCGCAGGAGGGCCCGGCCCCGGTGGACCCAGCTCAGCACGGTCCCGATCGGGCGGCCCGTGACCTCCGCGACCTCCCGGCAGTTGAGCCCTTCGAGGTCGTGCAGGAGCAGGGCCCGGCGGTACGGCAGGGGCAGCCGGCCGATCTCGGCCCGCACGCGCGCCGAGAGGTCGCGCGCCTCGGCAACCCGCGCCGGTTCCTGCGCGGGAACCCCCGCCAGCCGGTCGGCCCACGCGGGGGCGGCCTCGTCCTCCCCGCCGAACAGGCTCACGGACCTGAGGCTCAGCCATCCGAGCCAGCTCCGCGCGTGGTCGACCTGGACCCTGGACGCGATCCGGAAGATCCAGGGGCGGAACGGGCGGGTGGCATCGAACCGGTGCCTGGCCCGGTGCGCGCGGAGGAAGGTCTCCTGCACCAGGTCCATGGCGAGCTCCCGGTCCCCGCTCATGTGCCGCAGGTAGCCGAAGAGCCGCCCGGCGTACCGCTGGAAGAGCTCGGCGAACGCCCCCTCGTCCCCGCGGGCGTGGGCCGCCATGAGCTCCTCGTCGGTGCGTTCCGCATGTGACTCATCCACCTGTCCTCCCATAGAGCTAATACGAGCGCCGGGGGCGAAGTATTGCAGCACCCCGGAAGATGAGCGATCGGCCGCCCAAGTGGTTCACGCTGGCTTCATTATGGGGCTTGGGGGCCGGAAACGTCAGAACAGGGGGTAGACGAAGACCAGGGCCTTGGAGCCCGCCACGATGAGCAGCCCGAGCAGGAAGAGGACGGTGACGACGGGGATGAGCCACCAGGCGCGGTAGAGCCACGCGTAGGCCCCCAGGTCGCGGGCCAGCCCAAAGGCGTGCCGGAACCAGCGCCCGACCCCCTTCATGCGACCGTTCCCGGCGGCCAGCCGGGCAGGCGGCTCCGCCGTTCGCCCCGGTACCGCACCGCGAGCAGGGCCAACCCCTGCGGCGGCGCCACAGCGACCGGCGTGTCGGAATCCAGTCGCGCGAGACTGCGCCGGATCCGGGTCGCGGACAGCCTCCCCTGCCCCGCCGCGACGACGGCCGAGGCGATGAGCCGGACCATGTGATGCAGGAAGGACCTGCCCTCGACGTCGAGGAGCAGGAGCTGGCCCCGCGCGGTCAGCCGGCACCGCGCCACGTCCCTGACCGCGCCGCGGGCCCGGCCCTGCGCGGTCGTGAACGCGGAGAAATCCCGGCGCCCCTCGAACAGCCGCGCGGCGTCCCGCATCGCCCCCGCGTCCAGCGGTCCCCGCACCCACCACGCGCACCGGCGGAGCAGGGGCGACCGCGCGCCGCGGAGCAGGATCGCGTACCGGTAGGCGCGGGAGACAGCGTCACGGCGGGCGTCGAATCCTTCGGGAGCGGCGGCGCAGCCGGTGACGGCGATGTCCTCGGGCAGGTGCGCGTTCAGGGCCTCGCGGAGCCGGTCCGGTCCCCGTCCCCATCGGAGCGCGACCCCGGCCACCTGGCCGGCCGCATGGACGCCGGCGTCGGTCCGCCCCGCCGCCCCCACGGGCACGGCGGCCCCGCACGTCTCCCGGCACGCGCGCTCAACCTCGCCCTGGACGGTCCGGCGGCCCGGCTGGGCCTGCCAGCCCGCGAACCCGGTGCCGTCGTATTCGAGAGTCAATCGGTAGGTCGTCGTCGCGGAGGATCCCATGAATGAAGACTGGGCGGCACAGGATTCGAACCTGTGACTTCCATCGTGTGAGGATGGCACTCTCGCCGCTGAGTTAGCCGCCCGAATGCTATCTAGGATACCAAAACCAACCGAGGGACCGATATCAGGCCGGCTTCGTGAGCAACTCCACCTGCTTCTTGAGTTTCGGGATGTCTTCCTCCACGGTCTTCCAGACTTCCTCCGCATCGACATGGAAGTACCCATGCACAAGGCGATTGCGCATCCCGACGACAGCCGGCCAGTCCACATCCGGAGCGCGCAACCTCATGGCTTCGGAGAGCCCGCGAGCCGCCTCCCCAATGATCATGATCTGGTGGATCATGAAAGTCCGAACCAACTCGTCCTTCTGGAAACGCTCTCGCCCAAGCTCCGCGTATTTCTCGATGAGCTTGATGGATTCCAGGATGTCGGACAGGTAATCTCTGTCCGACCTCACAATGCTATGGCCTCGCGGAGCACCTGCTCCCGCTTGGAGGCCCGGAGCTCGCGCTCGGTGACCACGTCCACCTTCCGGCCAAGCACGCGCTCGAGATCGAGACCGAAGCGCACATGGTCCATGAGACTCGGCTGGGCCTGGAACTCCACGAGAAGATCGACATCGCTGTCCGGACGAGCGTCGCCGCGGGCGACGGATCCGAAGACCCGGACGTTCCGGGCACCATGAGCCGCGGCGACACGCAGAATCTCGTCGCGCGCGGGACCGAGCACTTCCACGATACCCATGAGCCGATTATACGCCGGGCTGCACCTGCACGGAGTATCAGTTGATGGTCGCCCGGTAGCAGCCGCAGCCCGTGGCGCCGACCGCCGCGTACTGCACCGTCCACCGGAGCCAACGGGTCCCGGCGGTCGGGTTCCCGCCGGTGAAGGAGGCCGCGGCGGGCATGTTCGGCGTCGTGGCCGTCGAATAGGAGACCGAGAGGGGCAGACCGGTCGTGTTCTTGCAGTCCAGGAGGCCCACCGCAGCCTCGGGCAGGTAGGTCAGACCGGACGGCACCGCATCCGTCATCACGAACGAGAAACCGCTCCCGGAGGAGTAGTTGCTCCAGCAGATCCGGAACTGGACGGTGTCGCCCGAGGCCGCGACCGTGAAGCGCGGCTCCTTCAGGAGTTTGACGTCGGCGCCCACGACCATGCACGCGGCCAACCCGGTGACGGACCCGTCGAACACGTCGGTCGCCACGAGCGTCTGCATCCCGAGCTTGTCCAGCCTCACGTTGAAGAACAGCTTGATGCCGTTGTCGCAGGTCCCGGTGCATCCCGCGCCGACACAGGGGGCGCCGGCGATGTTGGAGTCCCAGGTGTAGTTGTAGGCGTCCATCGCGATGGACTCGACCTTGGCAGCCGGGTCGGTGGAGCTGAAGCTCGTGGTGCCGCAGTAGTCCGTCTTGGTGGCCCCCCCGACCTCGGAGACGATGACCGTGATCCAGAACGACTGGCCCGCGTAGACGACCTGAGGTGCGACGATGGTGTAGTGAACGCCCTGCTGGAGGAACGGCGCCGTCAGGCCCGGGTTCTCCTCGTTCGCGCTGTTGTATATGCACAGGACGTCGCCCGGCGCGCCCGCGGCGAGCCTGGTCATACGGATGTTCCGCTTGCGCGCCGGGGCGACGAACCCGATGAACGCGACACACTGGTCGGGACCGTTCGTCGTGTACGTCTCGGTCCGCCCGTCGTCGGTCTCCATCTTGATGGCCATGCCGGTCTTGGGGCAGAACACGTTGATCGAGTACAACTCCGGGCTGGTGCCGTTCGTCCCGGCCTTGTCCTCGCTCTGGTTCACCCAGAACTCCGCCCCGGTCGGCTTACCGTCGGTCGCGTTGAGGACGGCCCCGCCCCCGTACCCGGTGAAGATCTTGATCCCGTGGAAGATCTGGATCGCCCCTCCGCCCAGGTGCTCCACCCGGTAGACCGTGTTTCCGGGGTTGTCGAACAGCGTTCCGTCGTTCGGGTAGAGGCGCGGGTTCAGGGCCGTCAGCAGTCCCCAGGGCGCGATGTTCGTCCCCTTGAGCATCCACTTGCCCGAGGTCCCGCGGATGTTGGCGGGCAGCGCGGCCGGTCCGACGGTCGTGTCCGGCACGTACACGGACACGCGGTAGGTCGCATCCGCCCCCCCGACGTTGCCCACGTCGGCCCGCGGCGGATTGCAGGAGCCGCACGTCGAACCGTAGAAGGTCTGCCCCGCCAGCCCGACCACGCCCCCCGACTCCCGGGTCGGCATGACGGTGCTGACGTTGTAGCAGGGACACCCGCACCCCAGCGTGGACATCATGTTGTAGCCCTGCCAGACGATCAACTGCGACTGGGACGAGACGCTGCGGTAGGCCCCCTCCTGGGCGTCGGTGGTGCCCAGGAACGTCGCGATGCTCTCCCCGGCGATGTCGTAGGTCGTCACGTAGTCCCACGCCAGCGTCGCGTAGTTGAACTGGAACACGTGCACGGTCGTCGGCACGGTGGTGTCCACCGCGCCGTACGGCGTCTTCCCGGTGTTGATGAAGACCCACGTGGTGCCCTGGGCGGTGCCCACCGTGGAGCCGTACCCGGTCTTCCATCCGTAGTGGATCAGCCCAGTGTACGTGAGCGTCGAGGAGGGGCCGTACATGTGGTAGTCCGAACACTGGGCCCCCACCGCCTGCATGTTCATCCAGGCGACCGGGGCGTTCGACGTGAGCTTGTAGAGGTGCTGGAAGGGATAGGCCGTGGTCAGCAGGCTGTCGTAGATCGCCGGGATGCGCTCGACCTTGCAACCCGCCTGGCTCCCCGGCCCCGAGCCGATGCCCCCGGCGGGGCACTTGCCGCCGCTGCCCGGAAACCCGCCGATGCAGTCCCCGATGAGGCAGCCGATCGACGTCGAGACGCCCCCTCCGATGGCGAACGCGTCGGCGACGTCCTCGAGCGCGCGCAGCTCGAACTGGGTCTTCTTGTTCAGCGGGAAGAAGGTCGTGCGCGACGGCTGCTCGTGGTTCTTCGAGCTCGCGACAAAGTTCAGGTAGCTGACGTAGGTGACCGGCAGGACGATCGGCGCGAGGTGCGCGAAGTTGGCCGGCTGCCCGGACTGGCCCGTCCCGCTCACGATGCCCGTCTTTCCCATCTCGAGCAGGCTCATGACGTTGATCGCCGTGTCGCCCGGCATGGTGCTGGCCTTGACCTGCGCCTTCCACCGCAGCGCGATCGTCGCCCCCGGCGGCATGTCCAGCCGCCACGTCATGATCGTCTTCGTGCCCGGCGTCAGCCGTCCCGGAGACGCCGCCGCGCAGCCGCTCGGCGTCATCGTCCATCCGGTGCACGGGTCGTCGAAGCCGCAGTTGATGCACCACGTGTCCAATTGCGGCGGGACCGTGTCCCAGACGCGCACGTCCCACCACGTCTTCGTTTCCGAGAGATTCTTTATGAAGATCCCGTAGACCATCTCGTCGGGCGATTGCCCGAGCGCCTGCGAGAAGAGCAGGTCGTTGTCGCCGATCAGCCACATCAGGAAGCGCCGAACCACCGTCTGGGCCGGATCGCTGAACCCGCGGGGGCACGCCGCCCCTTCGAACGCGCCGCCGGCGCGGTTCTCTACCCGGGCGCCTTCCGGCGCGGCCACGTCGCCCGAGCCCGGCTCGAAGCCCTCGCCGTTCCCCCAATCCACGGTCACCGCGAAGGTGATCGAGCCCGTCGGCCCCCCTCCGGTCGCCAGCGGTCCGGGAAACGTCCAGCGCAAGACGGGCGGCGGACCCCATTCGGGGTCGTATCCGACGTCGGCCGGCGGAGAGGCGCTGCCCTGGACGAAGTGCGTGTAGGCGGGGAGCGTGTCCAGGATCGTGATCCCCGACAGGTTGCCCGAGCCCGGCCGTCCGTACCAGATCGTGAACCAGATCGTGTCCCCCGGAACCGCGTTGGCCGGCCCCTCCGTGTAGACATAGCGGATCGTGTGCCCCGCCCCGCCCGAGGCCCCCGACGGCGCATGGCAGCCGCTGTTGTCCGTGATCCCGCCCTCCCAGTTCTGGGAGGTGAGCCCAAACCGCACCGAGGCGCCGTCCGCCGGACACTGGGCGACGTCCACGTAGATGCTCATGGTGAGGAATCCCCCGCAGGCCGGATTTCCGCACAGGTCCGGACAGCCCGAGAAGTCCGGGGTGTTCCCGGCCCACGTCCAGGCTGGCGCCGGGCCCGCGTCGGTCGGATAGACGCCCCGGTACGTCAGGGTCAGGAGACCCGAACTCGTCGCCCCGCACTCGAGCTCCACGTACACCCTGGAGAAGTCCGTGTCGACGGCGGTGCCGAAGTTCACGATCGTGATCCCCTGGATGATCTCGGTGCCCGGAACGCCGGGATACAGCCAGAGCTGGTCCGAGGCGACCAGGACCTTGGTCCAGTTGGGGTACAGGTTCATCGGCGAGACCGACCCGTCGTCCCAGCCTTCCTGGAGGCACGCGTCCGCCCGCGCATGCCCCGCGAGCAGGACGAGGACGCCGGCGGCAGCCAGCACCGCCCCGCGCCGGCGACATAGAAGACGTGCCAATCCCCGGATCATCGGATTACGAGATCCCGACTCGAAGAGGACAAGCGGGCGCGGCTTGGCAGCAGGCCGTCCGCGTCGCGCTCCCGGGGAACGTTGATGGCCAACTCACTCCGTATTATACGCCCACGAGCGGCCCGGCACGGACGCCGCCGCCACCGGAATGACCGCCGCACGACGCCAGGCACTGCCGGGAAAGCGGCGGCCAGGGGGCTCCGTTGCATCGCCGTCGCGGGCTGCCCCGGATGGCGCGGGCGCCGCGTCAGGACGTGGTGAGGAACCCCCGGAGCTGGCGGCTTCGCGAGGGATGCCGGAGCTTGCGGAGCGCCTTGGCCTCGATCTGGCGGATGCGCTCGCGCGTGACCTTGAATATCGCGCCGACCTCCTCGAGCGTGTGCGGCCGCGTGTAGGACCCGAGCCCGAACCGGAGCTTGAGGACCTCGGCCTCCCGGTCCTTGAGCGAGTTCAGCACCCGGTTGACCTGTTCGCGGAGGAGCATGTACGCCGCCGCGTTCGCCGGCGAGACGACCTCCTTGTCCTCGATGAAGTCCCCGAGGTGGCTGTCCCGCTCCTCGCCGATGGGCGTCTCGAGCGAGATGGGCTCCTGCGCGATCTTGAGGATCTGGCGCACCTTCTCGGGCGTCGTGTCCATCTTGCCCGCGACCTCCTCGGCCGTCGGTTCCCGCCCGAGCGTCTGGATCAGCTCGCGCGAGGTCTTGATGAGCTTGTTGATCGTCTCGATCATGTGCACGGGGATCCGGATCGTGCGGGCCTGGTCCGCGATCGCGCGCGTGATCGCCTGCCGGATCCACCAGGTCGCGTACGTCGAGAACTTGTAGCCGCGCCAGTACTCGAACTTCTCGGCCGCCCGCATGAGCCCGATGTTGCCCTCCTGGATCAGGTCGAGGAAGGAGAGTCCGCGGTTCGTGTACTTCTTCGCGATCGAGACGACGAGCCGCAGGTTCGCCTCGACCAGCTTCTTGCGGGACTCGAGGGCGTTGTGCTCCCCCTCCTCGAGGTCGCGGACCAAGTGCTCGAGGTCGGCGGCGCGCATCTGCGCCTCGACCTCGATGGTCCGGATCGTACGGGCGGCCTCCGTGGATTCGGTGGCCCGTTGCTGGAGGTACTCGGCCGAGAAGTGTCCGTTGCCCGGGTGCCGCCGCCGGGCGGCCTTCGGGTCCTGGGCCGCGGCGCGGGCGGCGCTCCGGAGCTCCTCGAGGGAGAGGCCGGTCTGCAACTCGATGTCGTGCAGCTTCTCGCGGAGCCGCCGGGCCTGGGTCGCGACCTCCTTGACCTTCGAGATGAGGCGCGCGCGTTCCCTCGGGCTGATGCGGAGCGTGCGGAGGGTCTCGACGATCTGGCGCCTGGTCCGGTCGAGCTCCCGCTGGCGACGGTGCGCTGGGGACAATGTCATGGATGCGTGTCTCTCATGCTCCCTTGGCCGGGCCCCAACCCGGGCCGGCCGGACTTGAAGGGCCTTCAGGCGTTGGCCCGGTTCTTCTTCCAGAGTTCGTAGTGGCGCTCGAGCCAGTCCAGCGCGGCACGGTTGCCCCCGATGTCGCGCCCCGCCTTCTCGCTCTCGATCCACTTGTGGCGCTCGATCTCCTTGAGGATATCCTGCACGCGCCCGATGAATTCCCTGTCCTGCCAATTGGCTGTCATCGCTTCCTCCGTCAAGGTTGCAAGAGTCTAACGCGAGGGGCCGTCCCGGTCAAGCCCGCGAGGCGCCGCGCGCGGGTCAAAATGCGTTTCCCCGTATGGATTCTGCCGTTGCTGGTGGACTCTATGGGCGGGGGGAGGCCGGTTCCGGCTAGCCGCGCCCCCGGACGGCGCGCATTTCGCGCTCGGCTTCCCGCTTCTTGAGGTTCTCCCGCCGGTCGGCATGGCTGCGGCCCTTGGCGACGCCGAGCTCGATCTTGGCCCAGCCGCGGGGGCTGAAGTAGAGGCGCAGCGGCACGAGGGTCATGCCCTTGTGCGCGACCCGGCCCACGAGCCGGTTGAGCTCGGCCTTCCGGACCAGGAGCTTGCGGCGGCGCAGGGGCGGGACCGCGTAAGACGAGGTCTGGTAGGGGTTGATGTGGAGCTGGCAGAGCCACAGCTCGCCGCCCGCCATTTCCGCGTAGGCCTCTTTGAGGTCGGCATGCCCGAGGCGCAGGGACTTGACCTCGGAGCCCGCGAGCGCGATCCCGGCCTCGAACCGCTCGAGGATCTCGAAGTCGTGCCACGCGCGACGGTTCGTCGCGACGACCTTCTCCTGGGATTCGGGTTTGCCGCCGGCTGGCATGCTCCCAGCTTACCCGGCCTACTCCGCCAGCGCCAAATCCAGAAAGCCGCGGGCGGCGTCGACGCGGGCCACGATGACCTTCACCCGCTGGCCCACCCGGAACGTGTGGCCGCTGCGGCCTCCGCGCATCGAGAGGCCGTCCCGGGAGACGTTGAAGTGTTCGGTCCCAAGCTCCTCCCGGGCGACGAGGCCGCCCTGGCCGATCCCGTCCAGCTCCACGAACGCGCCGTAACGCTCGACGCGCGAAACCGTGCCCTCGAAGGTCTCCCCGAGATGCTTCATGAGGTACCGCATGACCATGAGCTTCGTGCACGCCCACTCGCCCTCTTGCGCCCGGCGCTCGAGCGCCGAGATCTGGGACGCGAGATCGCCGAGCGCACGGACCGTGTACCGGCCATCCACGCCACTCGGCCGAAGCATCCGGTGGACGAGCAGGTCCGCGTACCGGCGGATGGGCGAGGTGAAGTGCGTGTACGTCTTGATGGCGAGCCCGAAGTGGCCGAGATTCTCGGCCGAGTAGACTGCGAGCCGCAGAGCCTGGAGGACCTTGCGGTGGACGACGTATTCCTCCCGCTCGCCCTTGAACCGCTCGAGCACCGCCTGGAAGTCCTTGGGGTGCAGGTCCCGGCTGGCGGCCCCCCGCCGGAGCTTGACGCCCATCCCCTTGAGGAACTCCTCCAGCTCCGCGACGTCCTCCATGGCCGGCGGCTCGTGCACGCGCCAGATCCCGCGGCCCGCGAGCGCGAGCATCTCGCCCGTCCATTTGTTCGCAGCGATCATGCACTCCTCGACCAGCCAGTGGGACGGGTCGCCGAGCCGCTGGCGGATCTCGGCGGGCTCGCCGTCAGGCCCCAGGATCACTTTCGTCTCCGGGAAATTGAAGTCCAGAGACCCGTCGGCGAAGCGCCGCTCCCGGAGCTTGGCCGAGATAGCCTGCAATGCGTGGAGGCCCTTGGCTTGAGGATGCCGGCTCCGGGAGTCCTGCATTACCTTCCAGGCGTCCTCGTAGCTGAGCGAGACGGTGGGCCGGACCACGGTCTCCTGGATCTCGCCGCGGAGCACACCTCCGTCGCGGTCGAGATCGAGAAAGACCGAGAGCGCGAGCCGGTCCTGGCCCTCCATGAGGCTGCACAGGTCGGCCGAGAGCCGGGGCGGAAGCATTGGCAGGACGCGGTCGGTGAGGTAGCACGAGACCCCGCGGGCGCGCGCCTCCGCGTCCAGCGCGCTGCCCGGCCGGACGTACCAGGAGACGTCGGCGATATGGACGCCGAGCCGCCCGCCGCCTCCTGCGCCCGGCTCCCAGCTCACGGCGTCGTCATGATCCTTCGCGTCGAAGGGATCGATGACGATGACCTCGAGCCCGCGCAGGTCGCGGCGCAGCGCCGACTCCTCCTTCGGCACCCGGTCGGGGAAGCGCGCGGCTTCCGCCAGGACCGCTGCCGGGAACGCGCGGGGGAGGTCGCGCTCGTAGACGAGTTGTTCGATGACCGAGGCCGGCGCGTCGGGGTCCTCCCAGGAGGCCGCGATCGTGCCGGTCACGAGGCCCGGATTCCTCCCCAGGTCCACGGCCACGAGCGTACCCTCGGCCAGCCCGAGCCGTTGCTCGACTTCGATCGGCGGCAGGAGGTCCTTGTCCTTGGGCACCACCCACGCCCGCTGCCGCGATGCGCGGTAGTGGCCCAGCAGCGTCGTGCACCCCCGCTCGATCACGGCGACCAGGCTCGCCTCCATGACCGGGGGCCCCCGCCGCCGGGAGCGGAACCCCCACGAGGGGGTGCTCAGCTCGGCCTTCACCCGGTCGCCGGGAAACGCCGGGAGCCCCTCGCGGGGCGCGATCGGGAACCGGCGGCCCTCGGCGTCCTCGAGCACGAGCTTCCGGAACCGGCCCCGCGTGATGCGAAGGATGCCGGTGACGGTCTGGCGTTTCGCCGAACGGCCCACGGACTAGGCCGTCGCTAGTTTCGCGATGAGGTCCCCGACCTCGGTCGTGCCCATCCCCATCTTCCCGGCCGCCTGGCTCTTCATGAGCTTTTCCCCGGTGGCCTTCGTGACGGCCGCGTCGATCCGCTTCGCCGCTTGCCGCTCCCCGAGATGGTCGAGCATCATCGCCCCGGACAGGATGGCCGCCATCGGGTTGATGACGTTCTGGTTCGTGTACTTTGGGGCCGACCCGCCGATGGGCTCGAACATCGAGACGCCCTCGGGGTTGATGTTTCCGCCCGCGGCGATACCCATCCCGCCCTGGATGCAGGCCGCAAGGTCGGTGATGATGTCGCCGAAGAGGTTCTCCGTCACGATGACCTCGTAGAACTCGGGATTCTTTACCATCCACATCGTCGTCGCGTCCACGTGGTTGTAGTCGCGCTCGACCTGCGGATACCGGGCCTTCCCCATCTCCTCGAACGCGCGCATCCAGAGGTCGCCGCAGAACGTCAGCACGTTCGTCTTGTGGCAGAGCACGAGCTTCTTCCGCTTGCGCTTCATCGCGATCTCGAAAGCGAACTTGAGCGCGCGGTCCACCTGGTACCGGCCGTACTTCATGATCTGGATCCCGACTTCCTGCGGCGTGCCCTTGGCCTCGACACCGCCCATGCCGGTGTAGGCGCCGCCCGAGTTCTCGCGCACGACCACGAAGTCGATGTCCTCCGGGCGCTTGTTGGCCAGCGGGGTCTCGACGCCGGGGTAGAGCTTGACCGGGCGAAGGTTGATGTACTGGTCGAGGGCGAAGCGCATCTTGAGCAGGATCCCCTGCTCGAGGATGCCGGGCTTCACGTCCGGATGCCCGATCGCGCCGAGGTAGATCGCGTGGAACTTCTTGAACTCCTCGATCGCGGAGTCCGGGAGCGTCTCGCCGGTCCGCAGGTAGCGGTCCCCGCCGAAGTCGAAGGTGGCGGTCTCGAACTTGAAGCCCTCTTTCGCGGCCACGGCGTTGAGGACCTTCATCCCCTCGCGGACGACCTCGGTGCCGGTGCCGTCCCCGGGAACGATCGCGATCTGGTACGTCTTCATGAGCCTGCCCCTTTCTGTGAAAGCCTCTGTTTGACGAACGGCATGAGTCCTCCCGCCTTCACGATCCCCATGACGAACTCCGGCAGCGGACGCGCCGTGTAGGTCGCGCCGCCCCGGATCGCGATCGTACCCGCCGCCGGGTCCACGGTCACTTCTTCCCCGCCATGAAGCGCGTCCACGGCCTCCGGACACTCGAGGGCCGGGAGCCCGATGTTGATCGAATTTCTGAGATATATGCGCGCGAACGACTTCGCAATGACGCACGACACGCCGCACCCCTTGAGGGCCAGCGGCGCGTGCTCGCGCGAGGAACCACACCCGAAGTTGCGTCCCGCCACGACGACGTCCCCCGGCTTCACCTTCTTCGGGAAGTCCGGGTCCACGGGCTCCATGCAGCCCTTGGCGAGCTCCGCCATGTCGGTCGTGACGAGGAACTTGGCTGGGATGATCTGGTCGGTATCCACGTTGTCCTGGAACCGAAACACCTTTCCCATGACTACTTCCCTCCCATGACGGTCTCGTAAGGGCCCGCCACGTCGTCCGGATGCGCCGGATGCCCCTGCACGGCGGTCGCCGCGGCGACAGCCGGGCTCACGAGGTAGACCTCGGATTTCGGGGAGCCCATGCGTCCCACGAAGTTCCGGTTGCTCGTCGAGACGCAGACCTCGCCCTCCGCGAGCACGCCCGTATGCCCCCCGAGGCACGGCCCGCAGGTGGACGTGTTGACCGTCGCGCCCGCGTCCATGAAGATCTCGATGAGCCCCTCCTTCAGCGCCGCCTTCATGACCTCGGGCGTCGCCGGGATCACGATACAGCGCAGGTTCGGGTTGACCTTGCGGCCCTTGAGGATGGCGGCCGCGATCCGGAGATCCTCGAGCCGGCCGTTGGTGCACGACCCGATGAAGACCTGGTCGACGCGAAGCCCTTCCATTTGCCGCACGGGCTTCACCTTGTCCGGAAGCGGGTGGCACGCGACGAGCGGCTCGAGCTTGGCGACGTCGACCTCGACCGTCCGGGCGACCTTGGCGTCCGGGTCGGAGGCGTACACGGTCCACGGCTTCTTCGACCGTGCTTTCACATACTCGATCGCGGTCGCGTCCGGCGCCACGATCCCGCTCTTCGCCCCGGCCTCGATCGCCATGTTACAGAGCGTGAGCCGGGAGTCCACGGTGAGCGCCTCGATCGCGGGCCCCGTATGCTCCATGGCCATGTAGTTGGCGCCGTCGAACCCGACGAGACCGATGGCCTGGAGGATCATGTCCTTGGCGCTGACCCAGCCGGAACGCTTCCCCACATAAGCGAACCGGAGCGTCTCCGGCACCTTGAGCCAGATCTGGCCGGTGGCCATGACCGCGGCGAGGTCCGTGGACCCCACCCCCGTCGAGAAAGCCCCTAGCCCCCCGTACGTGCAGGAGTGGGAATCCGCGCCGATCATGATCTCGCCCGGCACCGTGAGCCCCTTCTGCGGGAGCAGCGTGTGCTCTATTCCCGACTGCCCGATCTCGAAGAAATGCGTGATCGAGTGCTTGCGCGCGAACTCGCGCATGACCTTGACCATCTCCGCGGACTTGATGTCCTTGGCCGGAACGTAGTGCGACGGCACGAGCGCGATCTTCTCGCGGTTCCAGACCCCGAGCCCGTACTTCTCGAGCTCCTTGATCGCGATGGGCGCCGTGATGTCGTTGCCCATGCAGAAATCCACGTTCGCCATGATGAACTCGCCGGGCTCCACGGTCTTCCGGCCGCAGTGCGCGGCGAGGATCTTTTCGGTGATCGTTTGTCCCATGATGTCTTCTCCCTATGATGAAGATTCCGTCGTAGGCGGACTATTCTACCTGCTAGCCGCCCCGCCGGGAAGGTGTTTCCGGCCTACCGCCGCTTCGGCGGCAAGGTCCGGCAGAGGCCGACCCGAGCCCCTTATTGGAAGAGCTTGAGGACCGGCAGGGCCAGTCCGGCCAGCAGGGGGGACGCGACCGTGTCCCGCTCCTCGAAGTACCCGGCGGACTCGTAGCGGCCCGAAGCGTTCAACCCGAGCACTTCCACGGTGCGCGCCTCGGGATCGACGAGCCAGTACTCCTTCACCCCGTTCCGGGCATACAGGTCGCGCTTGACCAGCCGGTCGCGCTCGACTCCTTCCGGCGAGATAGTCTCGACCAGGAGGTCGGGGACCCCGCGAATCCAGTCCTGGATAATCCCGGCGTTTGCCGCTGCCACAAACAGCACGTCGGGCTGGACGACGTCTCCGGAAGGCAGATGGACGTCCATCGGAGCCACGAGCACCCGCCCCAGCCCGCGCTCCATCACGAAGGAACGCAGGCACGCGGCGAGATTGAACGCAACGATCTGGTGCAACGACTTCGGCGATGGCGTCATCAGGATTTCCCCCTCGATCAGCTCGGCCCGGGTTCCCTCGGGAAGCTTGAGGTAGTCGTCAACGGTCCTGCGGGGCCTGGTCTTGAGCTGGCTCATGGCATCTCCATGATACCGCGTCCCCGGCTACTGCCGTGATGCGCTGATGGCCTCTAGTCTCCGCTTGGGGAGGGCACCTTGATCCCCATGGTCACGTAGTGGAACAAGCCCAGCTCGCCCATCGGCGCGATCGCGTAGTCGACCTGGAATCCCAGTTCGCGCGAAGTCCTCGTGAGCACGCCGATCCCGGCGCGAGGTTGGATCGTCTGCGCGGTACCCGCCGCGTACCTGGCTCCCGCCCGGAGGAACAACGTCTGACCGGGGCCCGCGAGCCTCCCGATCCACCATGTCGCCCCGGCTCCCGCCTGCGCGAGCACGCTCGTCTCGAGCGCCCCTTCGCCGCCGATCCCGAACCCCTCGGCGCCCCCGAGGAGGCCGTTCACCCCCTGCGTCAACCATCCCACGCCCGCGGTCACCCGCCCGGCCATCATCCGGCGGGCCCCCGAGCCCAGCGGGCCCGCGCGGACCCACATCGTCGTCGCGGACCCTCTCCCCATGCTCCGGCGCGCCTGCACCCCGGCCTCGGCGCCGATCCCGACGTTCTGGACTTGCGGGAGCCGCTGGACGAGCCCCGCGGCCCGGCCGAACACGGCGACCTGCCAGGACGCGTCGTCGCGAACCGTCCACTGGGCGAGCAGGCGCGCCCCCCACGAACTGGTATCGACGTTCCCCACCTCGCCGTCCCATGTGCCATCGGGCCCCTCCCTCGTGCCGGTGATGCCCGACGGGCTGAACCCGAACCCGTCCGCGGCGAGCCTGAATCCCGGCCCGGCGCCGCCCTGCGCGCCGATGCTCAACCACCGCAGTCCGGAACTCAGCATGATGCTCCCGGCCTCGAGGAAGGTCCCCTGCCGCCACGGGTCCTCGATCGCGACCCCCCCGCTCCCCGCCTCGCGCGCGGTCGAGAGCATGAGCATCTCCTCGCCGAACCCCTCTCCGGGCCCGGTCCCGCGGGCGGCACCCGAGGCCAGCATCCCGAGCAACGCCAGAAGGAAACCGCCGCTCCTCATTCGACCACGAGCTTTCCCGTCTGCCGCTTCCCCCGGTCGTCCGCGACCCAGAGGTACACCCCGGGCGAGACCGGTCCGCCCCCCAGCCCCTTGCCGTCCCATTCCACCGACCCGCCCTTCGACTCGGTCTCCCACACCCGGACCCCGCGGACCGTGTAGAGCCGGAGCGCGGCGCCGGCCGGAATCCCGTCGAACTTGACCGTGCCCCGGACCGCGCGGCCCCGCTGAAAGGGATTTGGAAAGACGCGGACCGGCCCTGAGTACGGCGGCGGAGGCGGGGGCGGCGGCAGGCACGCGCAGTTCTCGCCGGCGACGGCACCGGCGGCGTTGGTGCCGACGTAACCGCTCGCGCCCGGTGTGGCGCCTCCGAGCGCATAGATCGTGCACCCGATCACGGCCGCGGCGAGATCGACCCGGCGGGACGGAAGACTGCTTCCGACGGACCACGCGCCGGTTTGCGGATCGTAAACCTCGACCGTGTCCCTGAGGATCGTGGTCGATCCCCCCACCGCGTAGACGAGGCAGTTCACGGTAGCTACTCCCATTTCCCAGCGCGGCGTCGGTATCCCGGCCTTGATCTCCCACGTGTCCGTCGCCGGATCGTACGCCTCCATCGTGGTGCTCGACCACCCGCCGACGACGTAGATGATGCCGTCGACGACCGCCGCACCGCTTCCCTCGTGATAACCGTGCGTGCCGGCGCGAGGCGTCCAGGTGTCCGTGGCGGGGTCGTACATCTCGACCGTCGTGACCGCCCCGCCTCCGAACGCGTCGGTCGTGCCGCCTATCGCGTAGATCTTTCCGTTGACGGCCGCCACGACGGGGAACGCGCGAGGCGTCGACATGTCCGCCACCCGGACCCACGTGTCGGTGGCGGGATCGTACGTCTCGGCGGATTTGTGCGTGTTCGGAAAATCATACCCGCCGACCACGTAGATCCTGCCGCCGACCGCCGCCGCCGCGGGAGCCGCCCGGTCGACCTTCATGTTCGCCCTGGAAACCCAGGTATCGGTCGCGGGATCGTAGGCTTGCGTGTCGGCACGGCCGTACCCGGTGGGCGGAATCAGCCCGCCCATGACGTAGAGGGTGCCGCCGATGGTCACGGCCGCGAACCGGCCGCGCGACCCCATATCCGCCCGGGAAGACCAGACGGGATCGGTCGCGTACGCCGACTGGCAGAACACGAAACCGAGGCAGAGCAACCCAGCCGTGAACCGGACCATCGCCTCCATGATGCGCCGAGCGGTACGAAGAGGCAACAGAACCGCCGGGGGCCCCCTGCGGTTGCTCCTGCAACCGGGAGGGCCCCCGGCGGCCGGAATCACACCTGGATCAGGGACTTCCCCGTCCGGACCCCGCCGCCGGCGGGGTTCAGGAGCCGGTTGACCGCATTGAGGTAGGCGCGCGCGCTCGCCTGGATGATGTCCGTGTGCGCCCCGCGACCGGGCACCTCGCGGCCCTTCCACCGGAGGCGCACCGAGACCTCGCCCTGCGCGTCCTTGCCGGACGTGACCGCCTGGAGGACGTAGTCCACGAGCTCGGGGGCGACCTTCGTGATCCGGTCGATGGCCTTGTAGGTGGCGTCCACCTGTCCGTCGCCCCGTCCCTTCGCGGTCACGACCCGCTTTCCCTTCCGGAGCCTGACGGTCGCGGCCGGCGTCTTCCTCGAGCCGGACATGGTCTCGAGCGCCTCGAGCGTCCACGCGTCCGCGACGGCGCCCGTCGCCCCCTCGACGACCGTGGCAACGTCCTCGTCGTACACGTGCTTCTTCTTGTCGGCGAGGGCCATGAGCGCCTCGTAGACGCGGGCGAGGTCCGCCTCCGGCACCACGAGCCCGAGTTCCTCGAGCTTCCGGCGGACCATGTGCTTCCCCGAGTGCTTGCCGAGGACGAGCCGGGACTCCGGCACGCCCACGGACTGTGGCGTCATGATCTCGTACGTCGACGCCTCCTTGAGCATTCCGTCCTGGTGGATTCCCGCCTCGTGCGCGAACGCGTTGGCCCCGACGATGGCCTTGTTGGGCTGCACGGGGAAACTCGTGAGCCGGGAGACGAGCCGGCTGGCCCGGTAGAGCTCCTCGGTCCGGACGTTCACCTCGACGCGATAGTGGTTGCGGCGGGTCTTGAGCGCCATCACGGTCTCCTCGAGCGAGGCGTTCCCCGCCCGCTCCCCGATCCCGTTGATCGTGCACTCGACCTGACCCGCCCCGTTCTCGACCCCGGCAAGCGAGTTAGCGACCGCGAGCCCGAGGTCGTTGTGGCAGTGGACCGAGACGACGGCCTGGCGGAGCTTCGGCACGGCGACGAAGAGCTTGCGGATCATGGCCCCGTATTCCGTCGGCGTGGCATAGCCGACCGTGTCGGGGATGTTCACCGTGGTAGCTCCCGCCTCGAGCACGGCCGCCACGACGCGGGCCATGTACTCGAATCCGCTCCGGGCCGCGTCCTCGGGCGAGAACTCGACGTCGGGCGTGTAGCTCCTGGCCATCCGGACCGCCTGGACGGCGAGGTCGAGCACCTGGCCCCTGGTCTTCCGGAGCTTCTTCTGGAGGTGGACGTCGCTCGTGGCGATGAACGTGTGGATGCGCCGCCGCCTCGCAGGCGAAAGGGCCTCCCCCGCCGCCGTGATGTCCGCCTGCATCGTCCGGGCGAGCCCGCAGATGACCGGCCCCGGGCGCGATGTCCCGCCGATCTCGCGCGCGATCGCCTTCACGGACTCGAAATCGCCCTTCGAGCTGATCGGAAAACCGGCCTCGATGACGTCGACGTTGAGCCGCGCGAGCTGGCGCGCGACCTCGAGCTTCTCCGCGGAGTTCATGCTGGCGCCGGGGCACTGCTCCCCGTCGCGAAGCGTCGTATCGAACACTCGGATGGTTCTCATGATGACTGTCTCCTTCGTTGTCAGCGCCCGTGGCCGCTCCGTCCGGAGCGGCCCTGGCGCCGTCAGATCGTGGCTAACGAATGACCCGGGGGGAGGCGGAATGCTGGGGGGGGGCCCCCAGTCGCCGCTCGGCCCACAGCACCGCGCGGGGCGCGACCAGCTCGACCCAGCGGACCCGGGTGAGGAACCGGATCACCAACCCGGTGAGGATGTAGAGGAGGGCGATGCCGAAGAGGAGCTGGGGAAAGGCCCAGATCGTGAAGGCGAACACGAGGATGGTGAGGGCCACCCAGACCGGGCGCGGCTTCGTCGCGCTGGCGCTCTTGAAGGACGAGTACGGGGTGCGGCTGACCATGAGCCAGCCGAGCCCGGCCATCCCGAACGCGATCCAGGGCGCCATCGCCGCGCCCGCCGGCGCCGAGAGCCCGAGCTGGAGGCGCGGGAGCGTCTCCATGAGGATCACGAACGAGGCGAGGGTGCCCGCCGCGGGCGGGCACGGAAGCCCATTGAAGGCGCCGTGCGTATTCTCGATGTTCGCGTTGAACCGGGCGAGCCGGAACGCGACGCAGGTGATGTACCAGACGGACGCCGCGAGCCCCCAGAGCGGGAACGCCTGGAGGCTGTAGGTGTACATCATCCACGCGGGCGTGACCCCGAAGGAGACGAGGTCCGCCATGGAGTCGTACTGGGCCCCGAACGCCGAACACGTGTTCGTCGCGCGCGCGATCCGTCCGTCGAGGAAGTCCATGAACGAGGCCGCGAGGATGAGGACGGCCACCGAGAGCGCCACCGCCCCGCCCCGCTCGAGCATGAACGACATGCCGACGCTCGTGAACACGAGGCTCGCCGTCGTGAACATCATCGGGAGCAGGAATATGCCCCGACCGCGTGGTGCGCTCTTGTGTGTCGCCATGGCTCTTGGCTTCTAGATTAGACCAGCTACCGCCATTTGGCAACCACCGTGACGCCGGCGGTGACCCGCTGGCCGGGCCGCACGAGCAGTTTCGCGGCGCGGGGCAGGCGCAGCCGCACCTGCGACCCGAAGTGAATTATCCCCATCCGTCCGCCCTGGGTCACCGTCTGCCCCGGCGCGATCCAGCACTCGACCTTGCGCGCGATCGCGCCCGACACCTGGAGGATCCCGATCCTCCCCCGCTTCGTCGCTAGCTCCGTCGCGCACCGGGTGTTCCGCGTCCCCGCGACCGGGTCGGACGCGACGAGATACGTTCCCTTCGTGTAGGTGCGGCTCACCACCCTGCCGTCCATGGGCACGCGCTGGACGTGGACGTTGTAGACGGCCATGAAGATCTCGATCGTCTGCGTGGGCCCTTCTCTGTGAAGGGCCATGACGACGCCGTCGGCCGGGCACAGCACCAGGTTCGGGTCCCGCCGGATCGCGCGCTCGGGGTCCCGGAAGAACCACGCGATCGCGGCGGTGACGAGGAGCGCGAATCCCAGGGCCGCGGCGGCGGCGGGATGACCCGTCCACCGCCACACGACCCCCGCCAGGACGGAGGCCGCGAGGGCCACCGCCAGGTACTGGAACGACGCCCGGGCCAGGCCCACAACCCGCTCCGGTACGGCTCTGCGGTTACCTCGCCCGCTCGGGACGCAGGTTCCTGACGATGGCGCCCGCGCGCCACATCTCGGACTCCCGGATCACCTTGAGCTCGCGCTCGAGCTGGGTGCGGTAGTTCGACTTGGCGCCTTCCTTGAGGACGCGCGCGGTCTCCTTGCCGGTTTCCACCGACCGGTAGAGCTTCTCGAACACGGGCCGGGTCGCGGCCCGGAACTTCGGGAACCAGTCGAGGGCTCCCCGTTGGGCGGTCGCCGAGCAGTTCGCGTACATCCAGTCCATGCCGTTCTCCCCGATGAGCGGGTAGAGGCTCTGGGTCGCCTCCTCGACGGTCTCGTTGAACGCCTCGAGCGGCGTGTGGCCGTGGCGGCGCAGGGTCTCGTACTGGGCCAGCCAGAGCCCGTAGATCGCGCCCATGAGCACGCCGCGCTCGCCGGTCAGGTCCGACACGACCTCCTGGTCGAACGTCGTGTTGAACAGGTGCCCGGACCCGATCGAGATGCCGATCGCCTGCGTCCGCTCGCGCGCCTTCCCCGTCGCGTCCTGGAACACGGCGATCGACGCGTTGATGCCCCGTCCCTCCTCGAAGAGCCGGCGCACGGTCGTGCCCGACCCCTTCGGGGCCACCATGATCACGTCCACGTACGGCGGCGGCACCACGCCTGTCTGATCGCGAAACACGATCGAGAATCCGTGCGAGAAGTACAACGCCCCGCCCGGCTTGAGGTGCGGCTTGATCCGGGGCCACATGGCCTTCTGCCCGGAATCCGAGAGCAGGTACATGAGGATCGTCCCGCGCCGCGCCGCCTCTTCGATCGTGAAGAGGGACTTGCCCGGCTTCCAGCCCTCGGAGACCGCGCGCTTCCAGCTCGGCTTCCACGCCTCGCCGATGATGACCTTGAGGCCGTTGTCGCGCATGTTGAGCGACTGGCCGCGCCCCTGCACGCCGTACCCGAGCACCGCGATCGTCTCGTTCTTGAGTATCTTCCGGACCTTCGCGAGCGGATAGTCCCTCCGCTCCACCACCTTCTCCACGGTCCGGCCGATCCTGATCGTCTTCATTGCGATTTCCCCTCTCTGGGCGCCCTGATGAGCGCGACTTTGCCTGTGCGAACCATTTCCTTGATGCCGAACTGCCTCATGAGATCCACGAACGCCTCGATCTTCTCCGTGGCCCCCGTCAGCTCGACGGTGACGGACTTCGCGGCCACGTCCACGATCTTGGCGCGGAACACGTCCACGAGCTGGATGAGCTCCGCGCGCGCGTGCCCCTCGGCGGCCACCCGCACGAGGAAGAGCTCCCGCTCGACGAAACGCTCGGCCGTCAGGTCGTTGACCTTGATCACGTCCACGAGCTTGTTGAGCTGCTTCGCGATCTGCTCGATGGTCGCGTCCTCCCCGGAGGACACGATCGTCATCCGCGACACCGTCGGATCCTCGGTCTCCCCGACGGCGAGGCTCTCGATGTTGAACCCGCGGGAGGCGAAAAGCCCCGAGACGCGGGCCAGGACGCCGGGCTTGTTCTCGACAAGAACCGAAATCGTGTGGCGCATGGTCCCTGATTCTACCGCAAGAGCTCGGCCCGCGTCCCCGTCCAGTCCGCGTCGAGGGAGTCCAGCAGGCTTTCCGACGAAGGCGCCAGCGCCGCCGAACAGCCCTTGAGCAGGCCCAGATCCAGCCGCTGTTCCTCGTCGTTTCCCGCCCCCCAGCCGGCGAACGACACGACCTCGCGCACCTTGAGGTGCGCGGCGAGCGTCAGCAGCCGGTCGTACCCGGCGAGCGGCTCCTCCGCCGGCGGCCGGCCGAGTTCGGGGTAGCCGCCCGAACTCGGCATGAAGACGATGCGCGCGGCGCCGAATGCGCGGACCCACCCGGTCAGGGGCCGCTTGCGCCAATCCGGACACCGGTAGTCTCGGTCCCGGACGCAGACCCGCGCCGCCGCAGGCAGAACGGTCCGGTACGCGTCGAGGTGGGCGTCGATCCACCAGCAGTTGAACATCACGCAATCGAGACGCGCGATCCTGGCCTGCCACCACCCGATCCATTCCCGCATCTGCACCGCGAACCGCCGGTTGCACCAGCCAAGAACGGCGTCGTCCGGCTCGTCGCGGAGCTCCCGTCCCGTCTCGGCGCGGAACGCCGCGCGCGTCGCGCCGTTGAACCTGACCGGCGAACTCTCGGTGGGATGGAAGACGACGCCGTCCCACGCCGGCGTCTCGGCGATCACCTCCTCGAACACGGTCGTCAGGTAACGCTGAACCACCGGCTCCTCGAGGCACAGGAGATCGTCGGCCGCCCGCTTCCCCTCCCGGTCCACGGCGGCCAGCTCCGGGTGGCGCGCGACCATCCCGGCCGCGTGGCCGTCGGTCGTGAACACGGCGTACATGGACAGCCCCCGGGCATGCCCCGCGGCGACGAGCGTGTTCAGGAACCCGGGCTCCCGCGCCGCGCTCGCCCGGGGGTCGCGGAACTCCGGGTACTCGCGGCTCCGGTACGCGAGCGTGTACCCGTTGACGAGGAGCCAGACCTGCGAGTGGCCGTAGAGCTTGAGCCGGTCGAACCACGCTTCCCACTGGGCGAGCGTCCAGAGGCTCAGGGGCTGCCCGACTTGGAAGTCCCCCTGGCCGAGGAAGTGATAGTACCCGGTCCGGTGGAACGGCCCCGCGCCCCGCCGCGCGGCCAGCCTGAGGAATTGTTCCCTGATCGGCCTCGGAGATTCCGTCACGATGTCATTGTATCCGCCCGATCTGGACGGCGAGATCGTCGTAAGCCCGGGTGCCCGGCGCCAGGCGCTGCGCGAGCGCGACCCATTCCCTGGCCTCGGGGAGCCGGCCGAGGGTCGCCGTGACGCCCGCGAGCGCGGCGGCCGTCTGGGCCGACCGGGGGTCCTGGCGCCAGGCCTCCTCGGCGTACGCCAGCGCGATCGCGGGCTTGCCCATGCGCAGGAGCACGAGCGCGATGTCGGCCCGCAGCCGCGGGGTGTCGGACCCGGCGGCCAGCGCCCGTCCGTACGCGCCCAGGGCCTGGGGAAACCGCCCCAGGAGCGCGAGCGCCTCGCCCTCGCGCGCGGCGACGGACCCCACGCCGCGCAGAGCCAAGGGCGGCGACGCGTAGACCGCGAGCGCTTCCGCCGGGTGACCAGCGTAGAGCGCGGCGTCCGCGGCCCGCAGGGCGAGCGCCTCGTAGACGGGAAGGGCGGGAAGCGGCCGGGGGGCGTGCCGCGCCGTGACCCGGTAGAGCGTGTACTCGTGCGTCTGCCACACCGCCTCGGTCCGCTCCGCGAACAGGCGCCTCCATTCCCGCCACGCGGTGGCGGGCGCGTCGAAGAACCCCGGGATGTCCGCGTACTGCACCGCGCCCGTGCCCGTGGAGAGCAGCCACGAGATCCCCAGCTGGCGCAGGCGCTTCGCCTGACCCTCGGCCGTCCGCCCCTCGCGCAGGATCCGGGTCACGTGTGCGACCCCGAAGTGGAAGTCCGCGACGCACTCGCGCCGGGCGTAGTAGGTGTTGAAGTGGCAGAGCCAGAGCACCCGGTCTGCGACCCCCGTCCGCTCGTTCAACGCCTCGACCGCGTACGCCGAGTACGGCGGCGGCGCGAGCACCCGCCGCAGAGTCGCGGCCGGCGAGGCGAGGCCCAGCGGGATCGTGGCGGGCGTGTAGAACTCCCACTGGATCGCCGCCGCGTAGAGGAAACCGGCGGCGAGCGCGGCCTCGAACCCGACACGCGCGAGGGCGTGCAGGGCACGCCTTCCCGCCAGCCACTCCGCCGCCGGGCCCGCCACCGCAACGCCCAGCCACGGAAGCGCGGGCAGGAAGAACCGGGCGTCGGGACAGAGCACGAACCAGCCGGCCAGGTACCCGAGCGCCGCGCGGCGAACTATACCGCGGCCCGTCGTTCCGCCCGGGATCGCGAGGAGCGGGGCAAGGCCGGCCACGAGCGGCACCAGGGGGCCGTTGATCGATCCGAAGTTCGCGAGGAGGGCCTCGCATCGCTCGGGCAGGCCGGCGGCGAGAGCCGTCGACCACCGGGCGCCCTCGAACCCGGGCAGCATCTGCCCCGACCACGCCGTCGTGGTGCCGAACCACCCCCCGAGAAACGGCTGGACCGGGTTGGCCGTGAACAGCCAGTTCTTCGCGAGCCAGGGGGCCAGCGGCAGCGCGGCCGCGACGGCCCAGCCGGCCGCCGCCCGGGGACCGCAACGGCCTCGCCACGCCGCCGCCAGCGCCCCGGCCACGACCAGCACTCCCACGTACTTGGCCCCCATCGCGCATCCCGCGAGGAATCCGCTCACGACGAGGGCGGGCCGTGAGCCGGTCTCGTGCCACCGGACGAGCGCGAGCAGGGAGAGCGTCGCGAACAGCGCGAAAACGAGATCGATATACGCCCGCGTCGTCAGGTTCAGGAAGGTCGGCGACGCGGCACAGAGGAGCACCGCGATCCACGCCGGGGCGCCCGCCCGGCGCGCGAGCGCGCCTGCGGCGAGCAGCCACGCGAGGCCCGCCGAGAAGTTCAGGAACCGGACGGCGGACTCGCCGCCGGCGGCCAGCCCCAAGGCCCAGAGCATCTCGACCAGGGCCGGAAACGACGCGCAGTAGTGATGCCAGACATCGAAGACACGGTGCCGGAGGAGATAGAACGACGGGAGGCGAAGATGGTACGTCAGCGCGTCCCACCCCAGCTCGAGGTTGAAGAGGTTGAGGACGACGACGAGCCCCGCGAAAACGGCCACCGCCCGCAGGACGGGAGAGAGCGGCGTCCACGCGTCCCGGCGGAGTGCGCGTCCCGCCGAAGCGGCGCCGCGGCACAGCCTCGGGGCGTCGACGGCGGCCACCGCCCCCAGGAGGAGGCACGAGAGCCAGCGGGGCGGCGCGACAAGGAGGCCCGCGAGCCCCGCGCCGAGTATCGCGGTTCCCGCGATCCCGGCCCCCAGCCCGAGCGCGACGGGGGCACCCTCGCCGCGGTCGCGCCACCGGCACCACCCCGCCGTGCGCGCACCGAGGCGTAGAGCGACCGCGAGGCCGCCGGCGGCCACGAGGGCGGCGACGAGGAACGCGCCCCAATTCGCGGCCAGCACGGCCGCGGAGAAATCGCGCCACGGCAGGTTCGCCGGGGCAGCATCCAGCAGGGCGGCGGGCCGGGGATGGAACCGCCCTATCCACCAGACGAGCACCCACGCGTTCCAGACGGCGAGGGACAGGGCGAACGCGGGGGTCACGTGGAGATCAGGGAATCCCCAGGTCGCGCAACAACCGGGGATAGGCTGGCTCGGCGGGGTCGAGCGCGGCGGCGCGGCGCGCGAGCCGGCGGGCGTCATCCAGCCGCCCGCGCTCGGCGAGCAGGATCGCCATGAGCGCCGAGGCGTAGGCCGACCGGGGGTGCATGGCGAAGGCCCGGGCGACGTGTAGGGCCGCGTCACCCCCCCGGCCCGTGGCGTAGAGGGCGCGCGCGAGCCCGAGGTGGAGCTCGGGGTCGTCCACGCCCCGGCGGGCGGCCTCCGCGTACGCCGGAATCGCCGCATCCGCGTCGCGGAGCACGAGGTGCGCCTTCGCCCGGAGCATCCACGGCGTCCCCGTCGCGTCCAGCCATGCGGGAACGCTGCGCAGCAACGCGAGCGCCGAGCGCGCGTCACCCCGGTCGAGCGCCCGCCGGGCAGAGAGGCACGCGAGCACGTCGAGCGGCGGAGCCGACGGGAGGAACCGGGGGGCGTGGCTGCGGCCTATCCGGTACAGGACAAGACCGTCGGTCTGGCGGACTGCCTCGGCGCGCGTCGCGAGGAACCCCCGCCACGCAGCCCACGCCGTCGCCGGCGCGTCGAAGTAGCCCGGGACGTGCGCATACTCGGCGCAGACCGACCCGGACGCCAGTACCCATCCGATCCCGAGCTGGCGCACGCGCCGCGCGATCCCGGCCTCCGTTCGCCCTTCCGCCACGATCCGGGTCACGTGCGCGGTACCGTAGTGGACGTCGGCGAGCGCCTCCCGCTCGAGGTAGTAGGTATGGACCAGGCAGACGGCGAGGATCCGGCCATCTGCGGGCACGACCGCCTGCACGGCGCGGGCGGTGTAGGCGAAGAACGGGGCGGGCCGCAGGCCAAGCTCGAGCTTGTCCTCCCGCGTCTCGAACCCGAGCGGCATCGCGAACGGTGCATCGGTCCTCCACTGGTAGCCGGCCGCGTAGAGCGCGGCGCATGCGAGCCCGGCCTCGAGGACGACCCGCAGGGCCGCCGCCGGCCTCCCCCGTGCGGCCAGGCCCCGCAGCGCGACCGATGCGAGGACGCACAGGGGCACGATGACAGGAGCCATGAACCGGAGGTCCGGGCAGAGCACGATCCAGCCAAGCAGGAACGCGACGAGCCCGCGGCGAAGGCCGGACGCGGAACCCGCGGGGAACCTCGTGACGAGGAGCAGTGGCAGGAGGGCGGCGACGGCCGGCGCCAGCGGCCCGTCGAAATGCCCGTCATGGAAAAACAGGGCAAGAGCCCGCTCGGTCAGGGAGCGAGGCAGGACGCCCCCCTCGGGAGGGACGCCCTCGAACGGGAGTGTGACATCGGCCGACCGGGCGGCCGGCATCCCCCACAGCCCGCTCAGGAGCGGGTAGACGGGATTGCCGCGAAGGTCCCAGCTCCGGGCAAGCCACGGCAGAACCGGAAGGACCGCGAGCCCGAGCCACCAACCGACGCCGCGCGACCGGCGCCGGCTCCCGAAGTCGCCGGCCGCCGCCACCACCACGGCGACCGCCAGCAGGACCGCCGAGTACTTGCACGCCATCGCGCAGCCGGTGCAGAGCCCGGAGAACGCCGCCGCACGGGAGGATCCCGCTCTACGCCACTCGAGCCAGCCCATCCACCCCCCCGCGGCGAACAGGACGACGTAGAGGTCCACGTAGGCGCGGGTGGCCAGGAGCAGGAAGAGCGGCGAGGCTACGACCACGGCCACCGGCCACCCGCCGGGCACGCCAAGCTCATGGGCGACGCGTCGCGTCGCGGCCAGGACCAGGAGCGCGGTCGCCGCGGTCAGGAGCCGCACGAGCATGTCCCCCGCCGCGAGTCGCGCGCCGGTGAAGAGCATCTCGGCCAGCGCGGGGAACATCCCCGTCGGGTAGTGCCAGACGTCGAAGACCTTGTGCCGGATCCCGTACATCTCGGGGACACGCAGGTGGTAGGTCATGGCGTCCCACCCGGTCTCGATGCCGAAGACATGCGCCGCCGTGACGAGCGCCGCGAGGCCCAGGCACCAGCGGACGGGCGCGCTAACGCCACGCGCCGCCTCGCGCATGGACGCCCCGGCCTCGGCCCACCATCCCCACGCGCGCGGCCGGCGGGTGATATCCGCAAGCCCCCAGGCCGCGAGCCCAAGGACGCTCCAGGGCGCGGGTGGCGCCACGAGGAGGCCGCAGAGCCCGGCGCCCAGGACCGCGGACCCCGCGAGACCGAATCCGAGGATGTGGGCCTCCAGCAGGCGGGATCCGCCGGCGGTCCGGGGACCGGATCCTCGCCGGGTCCGCCTCGACTGACCCAACCACCGCCAGGCCGCCTCGCCCGATGACCGGAGGACGGCGAGCAGGCCGGGCAGGGCGGCGACGGCCGAGAGCAGGACCGCCCAGTTCAGGAGGAGGGCGCCCCCGGACCACGGGCGCTGGAGGAAGAACCGGCGGAAGCCGTCGGCCCATACCGCGGGACCCTCGTGATACTTCGCCACCCAGAAGACGGTGACGACCGCCGCCCAGATGACGACGAGCCACGCAAGCGCGGGTCGCCCGGGATTCCGCCTCCCGGCGGAACCCTGAAGGCTAGCCATGCGACGGGGAGCCGCGAGGACGCGGCTCCTTCGTGGTTTCGCCGGAGGCGAAACCCCGCGCCCTAGACGGCAACCAGGGCAATGCCGGCACGGTCGGCACGGCGGACGACCTCGGGCCGGTCGAGCAGGATCGTGCGGCCGGCCTCGACCGCCATCGCCGTCGCCCTGGCGCGCCGCAGGCAGTCCACGGTCGCGACGCCGACGACCGGCACGTCGAACCGGAAGTCCTGGCGGGGCTTCGCCACCTTCACGACCACGAGCTTCCCCCTGGCGATGCGGCCGCCACGCAGGACCGCCTCATCCGTGCCCTCGAGCGCCTCGACGGCGACCACCGCCAGGTCCCGGACGCACACGGTCTGCCCGATGTCGAGCCCGGCGATCCGCTGGGCCATCCCGCGGCCGAACTCGATGTCCTTCCATTCCTCCGGCGTCGGCGCGCGCCTGGTCAGCGTGCCCCTTTCGGGGATCAGGGACTTGAGGTACGGCATCGCGGACACCAGCGTGATGCCCGCGGCCTTCAGCCGGAGCGCCGCGGCCGTCAGAAGGGTGTCCGCGCGCCGGTCGAGCAGGCCGCTGAAGATCCGGGATGTCAGCGAGTCCATCCGGGGCTTGCGGTAGATGTGCGTGTGGCGCACGTACCCGGCCATGAGCGCCTCGCGGACGCCGGCCGCGCGGAGGAACTCGATCATCTTCCCGTACTCCCCCACGCTGCCGCAGAACGACTTCGCGGCGCGGCGGAGCAGGCGGGGATCGGTCTCCCCCCGGAACCCGACGACGCAGACGGCATGACCGGCCTTCGTGAGCGCCTCGAGCAGGTGCCGTGGGAAGTCGCCCCCGCCCGCGAACAGTCCCAGCATGCGGCCCGAGGGGCCGTTCACAGCTCGGCCTCGCCCGCCGAGCCCCCCGCCTCGACCTCGACGCCCCGCGTGAGGCCGCGTTTCGATCCCTCGACGAACCGGATCAGCCGCTGGACGTGCTCGTTGCCCCCGAGCTCGGCCCGCAGCCGCGCGAGCGCCTCCGAGGTGTTGAGCCCCGACCAGAAGAGGATGCGGAAGGCGCCCTTGATCACCTTCTGCTGTTCCATCGTAAACCCGCAGCGCCGGAGGCCCAACCGGTTGAGCCCGTAGATGCGCAGGGGCTCGCCGGTCGCCATGGCGAACGGCACGACGTCCATGCGCACGCCGCAGTTGCCGCCCACGATGGCGTACGCGCCGATCCGGACGAACTGGTGGAACGCGCTGAGCCCCCCGAGGTAGACGTGGTCCTCGACGACCACGTGGCCCGAGACGCCGGCATAATTGGTGATGGTCACGTCGCTCCCGATCCGGCAGTCGTGGGCGATATGGGCCATCGCCATGATGTAGTTGTCGTCCCCGATGACCGTCTCCCCCTCGGGGGAGGTGGATCGGTGGACGGTCACGTATTCCCGGAAGGTGTTCCCGTTCCCGATGCGCACGTAGCTGCGCGCCCCCGCGTACTTCTTGTCCTGGGGCGGCGCGCCGATCACGACCCCGACCCCGACGTAGCAGGACTTTCCCAGCGTCGTCCATCCGTCGAGCACGGCGTGCGGCTCCAGGATGCACCCGTCGCCGACCTCCGCGTGCTCGCCCACGACGCAGAACGGCCCGACGCGGACGCCCTTCCCGAGCTTGGCGCCGGGATGGACGACCGCGGTCGGGTGGACCGCGGGAGCCCCCGCGTCAGACAGTGACGGCCTCGTCGGCGACGAACGCCGACATCTCGGCCTCGGTCACCACCTCGCCGTTCACGACGGCCTTGCCGACCATCTTGACGAGCTTGTGCCGCCAGTGCGCGAAGTCCACCTCGAGCCTGAGCTGGTCTCCCGGCAGGACGGGCTTCCGCCACCGCACGTTCTCGATCCCGCCGAAGTACATGAGCTTGCCCAGCATCTCGGGCTTGCTCTTGAAGAGCAGGACCCCGCCCGTCTGGGCCAGCGCCTCGACGATGAGCACGCCGGGCATCACGGGACGTCCGGGGAAGTGGCCCTGGAAGAAGGCCTCGTTGATGCTTACATTCTTGATTCCCACGATCCGCTTGCCGAGCTCGATCTCGACGATCCGGTCCACGAGCAGGAACGGGAACCGGTGCGGGATCAGGGTCATGATCTCTCTGACGTCAATCACGGTTGGTTTACTCCTCCTTTCGAACAAGACCGGACAGCACCCGGTGCAGGACCTCGGCGTGGGCCGCGTGGCCCGTCCCTTCCGCCGTGATGCCGGCCCGGATCGGCAGGCCGGCCAGCGCCAGGTCCCCGATCAGGTCCAGCAGCTTGTGCCGGACCGGCTCCAGCGGCGCGCGCATCGCGTTGACCGGAACGCCCTCCGACGATAGCACGAGAACCGATCCGATGTTGCCCCCGCGCCCGAGCCCGGCTGCCAGGAGCGCCGCAATCTCGGCCTCAAAGCAGAACGTCCGAGCCGGCGCGACCAGGCGCGGGTCGTCACGGCCCGGCGCGAAGCTCACGGTGGCGCCCGCGAGCGTGCCGCCGCCCCGGAACCGGAACGTGTACGAGCACGCGGGGGCGGGCTCCACCCGGAAGGCCCAGCCTTCCCCCAAGCCGCCCACGACCTCGAGGGGCGCGGGCGCCTCCAGGACGACGCGGGGCGCGTCCAGCGCGGCCACCCCCGCGGCCTGGATCATTTCCAGGAACAGCGCGGCACTGCCGTCCGCAGCCGGGACCTCGGGGCCTTCGACCTCGAGCAGGGCATTGTCGACGCCCGCGAGCACGCAGGCGGCGAGCACGTGTTCCACGACCCGGACCTCGGCGGGACCCTTCCCCAGCGCCGTGCACCGGGGCACGGACCGCAGGTTTTCGATCCGGGCGGGGATGTCGTCGCACTCTGGGCGATCCACGCGCCGGAAGACGTAACCGGTGCCGGCCGCCGCGGGGACAATAGTCACGGACCCGGGCTCCCCCGCCTGCAGCCCCAGGCCGCGCAGGGTGCTCGTTCGGGCCGCCAGCGTGGTCTGGCGACCGGTCTCAGGCATCCGTCTTGTCCGCCGCCCCGGCCTCCAGGGCCCGGATCCGGCGCTCGAGGTCGCGCACCCGGGCCACCAGTTTCGGCAGGCGCGCCACTTCGGCGTTCAGCCTGATCGCCTCGCCGGCCGGCCGGGCCGGGTTGCCGAAGATCTTCTCGCCCGGCTTCACGTCGCGGTGAACGCCCGACTTGGCGCCGAGCTGGGCGCCGTCGCCGAGCGTCAGGTGCGGCGCCACGCCCACCTGGCCGCCGAACATGACCCCCTTGCCCACCGTCACGCTCCCGCCGAACCCCACCTGACCCGCGAGAAGGGCGCCCTCGCCGATCACGCAGTTGTGGGCGACGTGGACCTGGTCGTCCAGCTTCGCGCCGCGCCGGATGACCGTTTCGCCTACGGTCGCCCGGTCCACGGTCGTCGCCGCCCCGATCTCGACGTCGTCCTCGATCACGACCCTTCCGATCTGGGGGATCTTGACGGGCACGCCGGGCACGGGCAGGAACCCGAATCCGTCACCGGCGATCACGCAGCCGGAATGGACGATGACGCGGTCGCCGATGGAGGTCCGGGCGCCGACGGCGGTGAAGGGATCGAGGCGGCAGCCCTTTCCGATCCGGCTACCCCACCCGACGAACACGAGGGGACCGACGACCGTGCCCTCACCCACCTCGACGCCCGCCTCGATCACGGCATGCGGGCCGACGCGGGCGCCGGCCGCGATCCGGGCGGTGGGGTGCACCGCCGCGGTCGCGTGCACGGGATCGGGCCAGCTCAACGGCGCCTCGGGAGCGAAGGCCGCCAGGAGGCGGGGCAGGGCCGCCATCGGCTGGGGGTGGACGATCGCGTCCTTGCCCGCCCGGTCCCGGCCCGGTCCGAGCAGGACCGCGGACGCCCCGCAGGCGGCGAGTTTCGGCAGGAACCGGTCGTCGGTGACGAACGTGATGGTCCCCGGGCCCGCGTCCTCGACCGCCGCCACGCCGGTGACGACAAGGTCCCCCCGCCCGTCCACCGCGCCGCCCGTCAGGGCGGCCAGCTCGGCCAGGGTCGGCATCGCCGGGCTATTTCTTCTTGGGCGAGGACTCTTTCGCGGTCCGGCGCAGGGACGCGAGGACGGGGTCCGTCAGGTCCACGGCGCCCTTCTCGACGTAGAGGAAGAGATCCTTCCGAACCACGAACGAGTATCCGCCGTCGGCCCCGATCGTCTCGAGCGCCTTGCGCACGTCGGCCTCGAGCCGCTTGATCATGCCTTCCTCGCGATCCTGGAGCTTCTTGCTCTCGCCCTCCTGCCACTCCGAGAACTCCCCGCGCTTCTTCTCGAAGTCGGCCATCTTCTCCTTTTTCTTCGCCTCGGAGAGCATCCCGCCGCCCTGCTGGATCTCCTGCGCCATCTTGTTGAGCGCCATCACCCGGCGCTGGTACTCCTCGCCGAACGCCTTCCGGTCGCGCTCGAGGTCCTTGCGGGCGTCCCGAAATCCCTCGAACTCCTCGAGGATTCTCGGCACGTCGATGTAGCCGATCTTGTCCGGCTTGGCCGCCGCCACGCCGGGCGCGAGCAGTCCCGCCGCGAGCATGCAGGCCGCGATTGTGCCTGTTCCGAACCCCGTTCCCCTGTTCATATCTGCCTCCTTGTCGATCATGCCGGGTCGAATCGCCGAGAAATCCACGATACCGTGGCTGACGCGGCCCTTTCAACCGGCCGCATCAATCCATGCAGCCAGCGTGTCCGCGCCCACCGCGCCGTCGCGCAGGACACGCGGCGGCCACACGGTGAGATCGACGACGGTCGACGGCACGCTGCCCGACGGGCCCGGCACCGCCAGCACCGCCTCGCCCCACCGCGCCACCGCCTCCGCCGCGTCCGGCCACGGCGCCTCGCCGGAGATGTTGGCGCTCGTGGTCGCCAGCGGCCCGCCCACGAGCTCCACGAGCCGCCGCGGCACCGGATGCGCGGGCACCCGGACACCCACCGTCCCTTCGCGACCGACGCCCTCGGGCCACGGGCCTCCGGGACCGGCGCCGGCGAGGGGCAGCACGGCCGTCAGGGACCCCGGCCAGGCGAGCCGGAGCAGGGCCCGGACCCTGGGGACAAGTGGCCCGGTCACCACCTCGGCTGCCGCGGCATCCGCGACGAAGAGCGTGAGCGGCCGGCCTTGATCGCGGCCCTTGAGGGCGAAAATCGCGCGGACTGCATCGGCCGAGTTCGCGAGGCATCCGAGCCCGGTCACCGTGTCGGTCGGGAACGCCACCACGCCGCCCGCCCGGAGGCGGGCCGCGGCGGCCAACAGAGGGTCAGATTCGCGGTGGATCCGCTAGCACTCCGAGTAGCCGCAGGAGTGGCACTTCTTGCAGCCCTCCTCCAGCGCCAGCGTCGCGTTGCCGCAGGTCGGGCACAGGTCGCGGGCCGATCCGGACTTCATCGTGCCCGCCGGCCGCTCCCCGACGGCGGTCCCGGTCCCGCCCGCCTTCGTCCCGAGGTAGTCGAAGATCACGCGCGCCACGCCGTCCCCGAGGGACCGCACGCGTTCCGGGCCGTAACCCGTCGACCGGCTCCCACCGATGCCTTCCAGCTGCATCGCGATCCGGAGCAGGCGCTCGCGCGCCGGCAGAACCGCCTGGGTCCGCAGGGCGAACGAGATCAGCCGGCCGATCGCCTCGGCGTCCGCGATGATGTCGCTCCCCGACTTGCCGACCGTGACAAAGACCTCGAGCGGCTCGCCGGAATCGTCCTCGTTGATCGTGACGAACGCGCTCCCGACCGGGGTCCGGATCACGGACGTCGTGCCCCTGACCTTGTGCGGCCGGGGTTTCACCCCTCCCCGTCCGCCTGCGGGCGACGCCACCGGGGTGGCGCCCGCCGTCGCCGCACCCGGTGCGGCCTCGGCTTCCTTCACACCCGCCGTAAGGACCTGGACGCCCTTGCACCCGTCGCGGTAGACCGTGATGCCGAGGCAGCCGAGATCGTAGGCCTTGAGGTAGGCCTTCCGCACGTCTTCCATGGTGGCGTTGTTCGGCAGGTTGATCGTCTTCGAGACCCCGTTGTCCGTGTGCTTCTGGAACGCCCCCTGGTGCTGGACATGCCAGTCCGGCGCCACCTCGTGGGCGATCGGGAAGGCGTGCTGGATCTCCTCGGGCACGCCGTCCACGCCGCGAACCGCTCCGTGCTTGAGGATCTCCTCGCGCAGCTCGGGCGTCAGCCACCCGCCGTTCTTCGCGACCTCCTCGAAGATCGGATTAACGAACGTGAGCCGCCGCTCCCCCGCGACGTGCTGGAACGCGAGAGCGAAGATCGGCTCGATCCCGGACGAGCACCCGGCGATGATCGAGATCGTGCCCGTCGGGGCGATCGTGGTCACCGTCGAGTTCCGCAGGGGCCGGCCGGACTTGTAGATGCTGTTGGGCCAGTTCGGGAACGTCCCCCGTTCCTTCGCCAGCAGGTGCGACGCCTCATGCCCCGCGTCGTTGATGAACTTCATGACCTTGCCGCCCAGGTCGACCGCCTCCGTGCTGTCGTACGGGGTCCCGAGCAGCATGAGCATGTCGGCCCAGCCCATGACGCCCAGCCCGACGCGCCGGTTGTCCTTCACGCACTTGTCGATCTCGGCCAGCGGGTACGGGTTCGCCTCGATCACGTCGTCCAGGAAACGGATACAGAGGTGCACGGTCTGCCGCAGGGCATCCCAGTTCACCGTCGCCCGCTTGCCCTCCCCCGCAACGAACCGCGCGAGATTGATCGACCCGAGGTTGCAAGCCTCGTTAGGATACAGGGGCTGCTCGCCGCAGGGATTCGTCGCCTCGACGACGCACAGGTCGGGCGTCGGATTCGCGGGCCCCGCATTGACCCGGTCTATGAACACGAGACCGGGATCGCCCGTCTCCCACGCGCACCGTACGATCTGGTCGAAGACCTCCCGGGCCCGCAGGCGCTTCACGACCTGGCGATTGTTCGGCGCGATGAGGTCGTACTCCTTGTCGTCGGCGAGGGCCTTCATGAACGGATCCGTGATCGCCACGGAAATATTGAAGTTCGCGATCTGGCGGTCGACGAGGCTCCGCTTGACGCGCTCGCGCATGTTCTCGGGAACCACCGGCTCGACGAGCTTGTAGAGGATTTCGTTGTTCTCGTCGAGATCGCGCTTGCAGTGGATGAATTCCAGGATGTCCGGGTGGTCGACCCGGAGGATTCCCATGTTGGCGCCGCGCCGCGTCCCGCCCTGCTTCACGGCTTCCGTCGCCGCGTTGAAGACGCGCAGGAAGCTCACGGGCCCGCTGGCCCGGCCTCCCGTCGATTTCACCTCGGCGTCCTTGGGCCGCAGACGAGAGAACGAGAACCCGGTCCCGCCGCCGCTCTGATGGATCTGCGCCGCGTGGTGCACGGACCGGAAGATGCCCTCGATCGAGTCCTCGACCGGCAGGACGTAGCAGGCCGAGTACTGGAGGCCGTTGTCCTTGCCCGCGTTCATCAGCGTCGGGCTGTTCGGCATGAACCGGTTGGTCACCATGAGGTTGCAGAACGCCTCGGCCACCTCGTTGACGGCCTCCGGAGCCCGCCCCCACTTCGCTTCGACCCTGGCGATGGCCCGGGCGACCCGCATGAACAGCTCTTCCGGTGTCTCGACTACCTGGCCGTTCTTCCTGAGGAGGTACCGTTCCCCGAGAACCCGCTTGGCCGAATCAGACCCTTCCCACACCGCCTGTTGGGCGGCCCCACGCTCCGCTTGACCCATGATCCGCTCCTCCCGTTGAGGACGATTGCTGTTCTATTTTCCCCCCGCCCATCGTCTGCCCACGCTCATTCCCTGACGCGTGACCTCCAGCTTGCGTAATCCAGCCGTTGCGTGAGGAGCCTCGGGCGATTCGGGACCGATATTTACCAAATATTGCGCTTGCGGGACGATTGAAGCACAACCTGTGGGGCTTTGTCAAGGCGGACGGCCGAGGACAGGGGCCGTCCGATCCGACACCCCGAGGGGGCGTCGGTCGGCCGGGTCTTGGTCCGGTTCCGCTATCATGTGAGTCGTCCGCATGAAACTCCTCCGTCCAACTCTCCTCGTCCTCGTCGCGGTCTCGCTGATCGCGGGGATCGAAACGATCGCTTCGCCGGCTGCCGCGGCACCGCGCGCGATCCCGGCGCCGAAGCCGCGGAAACCCGTGCCTGAATTCGTACGCGGCGAGGTCATCGAGATCGCCTGCTACCTCCAGGACAGCCGCAATCGCGGGGACGAGCATTCGGCCTGCGCGCAAGAGGGCATTCTCGCGGGCGGACCGGTCGGCATCCTGACCAGTGACGGCACGCTGTACCTCGTGCTCGGCCGGTCCAGCAAGCCCGCGAACGACATGCTGGCGCAGTACGCGGGCAGAAAGGTCAAGGTCACGGGGAAGAAGGTCCGGCGAGCGAAGATGCTCGCGATCGTCTGCGAAAAGGTCGAGGAGCTTCCGGCCGAGAAGCCGAAAGCAAGGACGTCCACGAGGAAGTAGGGGCCGTTTCGGAGCCTCAACGGCCCCTGGAAGCAGTGGATGAATTACGGGATGGCTTCTAAGGGACCGTCAGCGCCGCGACTTGGGGCGAACGACCTCGCGTTCGAGGGGATCGAGCAGGTGCAGGGCGATCAGCATCGCCACCCAGGTCACCCCGGCTCCCGAGTAGAACCCGCACCCGACCGCCAGCCCGATCGCGCCGGTGGCCCACAGACTCGCCGCCGTCGTGAGCCCGTGGATGGAGGAACCCATGTGCACGATGGTGCCGGCCCCGAGGAACCCGAGCCCAACCACGATGTTGGCCGCGATCCGCGTCGGATCGACGGCCCCTCCCGGCGTCCTGAACTCCTCCCCCATGTAGATCGAGGTCAGCGTGATCAGCGCCGACCCCAACCCCACGAGCAGGTGCGTGCGCAGTCCCGCGGGCTTGTTCCGCAGGCTCCGTTCGAGCCCGACCGTCCCGCTCATCACGATGGCGACGAGCAGACGCACGACGACCGTCTGGTGGTCCATGCCCCCCAGTGTAGGCCCTCGCGCGCCTCCGGCGCAACGGCGCCCGCCTGCTATAATCCCCGCGTATCATCAACCCAGCGTCGGGAGGAGCCCCATGGAGACCGTGCACGAGACCTCGATTCCGGGACTCAAGCTCGTGGCCCGCGGCAAGGTCCGCGACATATACGAGGCGGACCGCGACCACCTCCTGCTCGTGGCCACGGACCGGCTCTCGGCCTTCGATGTCGTCATGCCCGATCCCATCCCGGGCAAGGGCGCGGTCCTTACCGCCCTCTCGAACTTCTGGTTCGAGCGCACGCAGGGCATCCTCCCCAACCATATGGCCGACGGCCGGCCGTGGGCGACGCACCCCGACAACGCGGCCTACCAGACCCTCAAGGGCCGCGCCGTCCTCGTGCACAAGGCCGAGCCGGTCCTGATCGAAGCCGTCGTCCGGGGCTATCTATCGGGCTCAGGCTGGGGAGAATACCAGCGGACCGGCTCGATCTGCGGCCTCAGGCTACCCGCCGGGTTGACCGAGTCGGCCAGGCTCCCGGAGGCGGTGTTCACCCCTTCCACCAAGGCCCCGCAGGGCGAGCACGACGAGAATGTGAGCTTCGAAACGGCCGCGAACCGCGTCGGGGTCGAGCTGGCAACGAGGGTCCGCGACACCGCCCTGCGCCTCTATACACTCGCCTCGGCCTACGCGCGCGAGCGCGGGATCATCATCGCGGACACGAAGTTCGAGTTCGGGATCAAGGACGGGAACCTCATCGTGATCGACGAGATGTTGACGCCGGACTCGTCGCGTTTCTGGCCCGTCGACGGCTGGAAGCCGGGTGGCCCCCAGGCGAGCTTCGACAAGCAGTTCGTCAGGGACTACCTGCTCTCCATCAACTACAACAAGAAGCCGCCCGCGCCAACGCTGCCCGCGGAGATCATCCAGAAAACCGCCGAGAAGTACAAGGATGCTCTGTCCCGGCTGGCCCCGGGCCACGAAGCCCTGGGCTGGCTGTAGCCGGCTAGGCTTTCTCGCCGGCGAGGAGCTTGAGCTTTCTGACCCCGTCCATCTCGCCCATGACCACGACGATCTGGCCGGGCACCAGGCTCGTCGAGGCGGGCGGATTGAACGTGTAGTCGCCGGTCTTCTCACGGATCGCGACGACGAGCAGGCCGGTCACATCGGGAATCCGCGCATCCTTCAGGGTCCTGCCCGCCAGCTTCGACCCCTCGTTCACCTCGGCCTCCTCCACGCGGAACACGCCCTGGCCTGAGCGCAACATGACGTCGAGGAACGTGACGACCGCGGGGCGCAGGGCCTCTGACGCCATCCGCATCCCCCCGATGAAGTTGGGCGAGACGACGGAGTTCGCGCCGGCCTTCCGAAGCTTGTCGGCCGAGTGGTCCTCGACGTACCGGGCCACGATGCGCAGGCCGGGATTCAGTCCGCGCGCGGTGAGGACGACGAAGAGGTTGTCCTGGTCGTTCGTGAGGCAGGCCACGAGCCGCGACGCGCGCTCGATCCCGGCCTCCTTGAGGCACTCCTCGCGGGTTGCGTCGCCCTCGACGACGAGGTGTCCCGCGTCGCGGAGCTTCGCGGCCACGTCCGGCTTGCCCTCGACCACGATGTACGGGGACTTCGTCTTCTGAAGCTCCCCGAGCACGTGCGCGCCGGTGCGGCCCGCGCCGCACACGATGGTGTGGTACTTGATCTTCGCCGCGGTCCGCTTCATCCTCCACCTCCCCCAGACTTCACCCAGGCCGCCCTCGGCCACGAACTCGGTCAGAATAGAAAGCCCGTACACGACGATGGACATGCCTAACAGCAGAAGTCCCATCGTGAAGACCCGGCCCGCCGCGGTCAGCGGGTGCACTTCCCCATACCCAGTCGTTGTGAGCGTGATGGCGACCATCCAGAGGCTGTCGAAGAAAGTCCATCCTTCGACGGCCATGTAGCCGGCGACCCCCAGCGAGATCGCGAACACGATCACCCCGACCGCGGTCAACACCCGTCGTTGCAGCATGCTTGAGGCAGGCTAGCACACCACACCCTCCCTCGCCAACCCGGACCCGGACGGGCCCGGCGTCGAAGACGCCGGGGCCGCGGGGGCCCTTCGACGTCGACCTCGCGTGCGCGATACAATAGTCCCTCGAACGGGTAGGTGCCGGAGCGGCCAATCGGAGCAGACTGTAAATCTGCCGGGCGTACGCCCTACGGAGGTTCAAATCCTCCCCTGCCCATGGTTTTCTCGATACCTATGGCATCATGAGCTGGCTGGACCGGCTGGAGCGTCGCTTCGGCCGACTGGGTATTCCCGATCTCATCACCTACGTGATCGCCGGCCGGGCGATCGCGTTCGTGGTCGCGCTCGCGCACCCCGAGTACCCGGCGTTTCTGATCCTCGACCCCGACGCGGTGGGTCGCGGCGAGGTCTGGCGGCTGGTGACGTATCTCCTCACCCCACCCCAGCTCCTCCCCGGGTTCTTCGGCGGCTGGCTGGGCGTGCTGCTTCAGCTCTACTTCACGTGGATCGTCGGCCGGGCGCTCGAGGGGGCATGGGGGGCGTTCCGGTTCACGCTCTACTACGCGATCGGGGGTGGCGCGACCGCGGTGGCGGCCCTCCTCATCAACGGGAGCCCGGCCACGCCCGACTTCCTCGACCTCTCGCTCTTCCTCGCCTTCGCCACCGTCTTCCCCGAGATGCCGATCCTGCTGTTCCTCATCCTGCCCGTCAAGGTCAAGTGGCTTGGATGGCTCAGCGCCGCCGGACTCGCGTGGTCGTTCCTGGTGTCCGGCATGGCGAACCGCCTCGCCATCCTCGTCGCGTTCTCGAACTACCTCCTGTTCTTCAGTGCCGAGATCATGGGGTGGATGGGCCTGCGGCGCCGCGACGGGGTGCCCGTCCCCTTCCCGAGGGCGACCGCCTCGGCCATCCCGGGCGTATCCGTCCCGGCATCGCCCATCCATCGCTGCGCGTCATGCGGCCGGACCGAGCGGGACGACGTCTCGCTCGAGTTCCGCTGGTGCGCGTGCGAGCGGTGCGGCCCCGACGGGAAGGAATGGTGCATGGATCACCTCAAGACCCATCGCGGCGATCCGGCAGCGGAGGCTTGACACCCCCCCACCGGGGGTCGGAAGATGAATCACTCCAATGATTGAACGCTCGAAGACCCTGGCTCTCCGCTCCGCGCTTCGCGCCATCGACGAGCTGACGGCCCTCCTGACCTCGACGCGGGCCCGGATCGCGCACGCGGATCTCGGGCTGGTGGAGGCCGCGGCGCGGCCGGCCGACGACATGGTGGCCAAGATCAGGCTCCTCATCTGGCTCAGGTACGGTGTCGACGTCCTGGTCCCCGTCACGCTCTACCTGCTGGCCATCGAGGGCCTTCAGCTCGTCGCTCCCACCCGGCAGCACGACAACCTGGGCGCCTACCTCGTCTCCCTCTGGCCGAACTGGACGCTGGCCGGCATCGGGCTCGTGATCAACGGAGCGTACCAGCTCATGCTCCAGCGCCGTGCATCGCTGCGTCCCATCGCCTACGCGCAGGTGTGGATGGACATCTTCCTCTTCGCGATCATGGTTTACACCACCGGCGGCATCAGCAGTCCGTTCGCCTTCCTGTTCACGGTCCCCATCCTCGCCGCCAGCCTTCTGCTGTCGTTCCGGGCCGCGCTCCAGGCCGCGGCCACCTCCACCGTCCTGCTCGCCGCGGTGGGGTGGCTCCAGTACCACGCATGGATCCCCAGCGAGCGCTACTTCGAGGCCTACCGGGACCTCCTGCGCTCCCCCACGTACCTGATCGCCATGATCACGCTCAACGGAGTCATGTACTTCCTCATCGCCTTCGTGAGCGGAGCGCTCAGCCGCACCGTTCACGAGCACGAGCGCACGCTCCAGCGCCGCGCCAACGAGGCCACGATGCTCTACGAGGTGAGCAACAGCCTCCAGTCGACGACGCGCCTCGACGACGTCCTGGTCCAGATCATGGACACCGTCATCCACCGCCTCGGCATCGACCACGCGCTCATGTACCTCATGAACGACACAGTGGACGGGCTGGACCTCAAGGTCGAGCGCTTCAACGCCAGGATCACGGATCCGCCGTACGGGAACATGCGCGTGCACTTCGAGCTAAAGCGCGAAGCGGGTCTGACGGCGATCTGCGCCCTGGAGAAGGAGACCTTTAATGTCACGGATCCGCTCAACCACCCGCTCATCAACCGGGACCTCGCGATCAAGCTCGGGATCAACCCCTTCGCCGTCGCGCCCATGATGGCGCGCGGCCAGGTGATCGGCGTCATCGGCGTGGACCGGCGGTTTCAGAACGGCATCATCACGCACGCCGAGGCCCAGATTCTCTCCGTCGTCGCCAACCAGGCCGGCCTCACGATTCAGAACGCCAAGCTCTACGAGCGCGGCCGCACCTAGGGGACGTGCTTTAGATTTTAAGATTCTCCGAGAATCTTAAAATCTAAAGCACGTCCCCTCAACGTCCCCTCAAGCGGAGGCTTGCGGGCGGGGGGCCGGGACCGGGAGCTTGAGGTGGGGCACGATCTTCAGCCGCGCCGACTTCGCCTTCCGGTCCTCGGGGTGCAGGGCGTGCTCGAGCACGTCGTCCATGTGCTTGACCGACACGATCCGGAGGACGTCCCTGAGCTCCTTGGGCACGTCCTCGAGGTCCTTCTCGTTGCGTTCGGGGATGAGGACGGTCTTGCAGCCCGCGCGGTGCGCCGCCAGGAGCTTCTCCTTGAGGCCGCCGATCGGCAGGACGTTCCCACGCAGCGTGATCTCGCCCGTCATCGCGACCTTGCGGTGCACGGGCCGGCCGGTCAGCGCCGAAATGAGCGCCACCGCCATCGTGATCCCGGCCGAAGGCCCGTCCTTGGGAGTGGCCCCCTCGGGGATGTGGATGTGGATGTCGAGCCGCTTGTTGAAGTCGGCGGGAATCCCGAGCTTCTGGGCGCGCGACCGCGCGTACGTGAACGCGGCCTGCGCGGATTCCTTCATGACGTCGCCCAGCTTGCCCGTGAGGAGGACCCCGCCGCGGCCCTTGAGGAGCGCGCACTCGATCGATAGCGTCTCGCCCCCGACCTCGGTCCACGCGAGCCCCGTGGCCACGCCGACCTCGTCCCGGCCCATCTTCTCCCCGGCCGGGAACGGCGGAATGCCCAGGTACTTGCCGATGTTCCGCGGGGTGACGACGACGCCCCGTCCGCGGCCGTTCTTCTCCACCAGCTCGCGCGCCACCTTGCGGCAGATCGTGGCGATGGAGCGCTCGAGGTTGCGCACCCCCGCCTCCTTCGTGTACTCGTCCAGCATGACGCCGTAGCCGGGCTTCGAGATCCGCACCTGGTCGGACTTGAACCCGTGCTCCCGCAGCTGCTTGGGGAGCAGGAACTGGCGGGCGATCTTCTCCTTCTCGATGTCCAGGTAGCCCGGCAGGCGCAGGATCTCAAGCCGGTCCTGCAACGGGTACGGGATGCCGTACAGCGTGTTCGCCGTCGTGATGAACAGGACCTCGGACAGGTCGAAGTCGACCTCCAGGTAGTGGTCGTTGAAGGCCTTGTTCTGCTCCGGGTCCAGGACCTCGAGCAGGGCCGCCGACGGATCGCCGCGGAAGTCCGTGCTCATCTTGTCGACCTCGTCGAGCAGGAACACGGGATTCTTCGATCCGGCGCGCCGCATGCCCTGGATGATCTTGCCCGGCAACGCGCCGATGTACGTCCGCCGGTGGCCCCTGATCTCGGCTTCGTCGCGCACGCCGCCCAGCGACACCCGCACGAACTTCCGGCCCAGCGCCCGCGCCACGGACATGCCCAACGAGGTCTTGCCGACGCCCGGCGGCCCCACGAAACAGAGGATCGGGCTCTTGCCCTTCTCCTGCTTCTGGCGGAGCTGGAGGATGCGGACGGCCAGGAATTCGAGAATGCGCTCCTTGACCTTGCCGAGCCCGTAGTGGTCGTCGTTGAGGATCTTCTCCGCCACGCGGATCTCGAGCTGGTCGGGCGTCCGGATCGCCCACGGCACCCCGATGAGCCAGTCCACGTAGGTCCGCACGACCGTGGCCTCGGCCGAAACGGAGGACATCTTGAGCAGGCGGTCGACCTCCTTGGTCGCGCGCGTCTCCGCCTCCTCCGACATCTTCGCTTCCTTGATCCGCCGGCGCAGCTCCGCGGCCTCCTCCTCGGTGTCGTCCTTGTGCCCGAGCTCCTTCTGGATGGCCTTCATCTGTTCGGACAGGTACCACTCGCGCTGGGACCGTTCCATCTGCTTGCGAACGCGATTCTGGATCTTGCGCTCGAGCTCCAGGATCTCGAGCTCGCGCGCCAGGACGGTGGAGAGGCGCTCGAGCCGGCCGTCCACGGTTTCCATTGCCAGGATCTGCTGGCGCTCCTCGACCTTGAGCGGCATGTAGGTGGCGACCGCAAAGGTGAACCTGCCCGGCGCGTCCAGGCCGGTCACGGACGAGACGACCTCCTGCGGGATCCGGCGCGAGAGCTTCGCGTACTCGTCGAACTGCTTCTGCACCGCGCGCCAGAGCGCGGCCAGCTTGGGATCGTCGGACGGCGCGTCCTCGATCGGCTCCACCTCGACCTCGTAGAAGCCGTCGCGCAGGATGAAGTGCTTGAGCCGGACGCGGTGGAGCCCCTCGGCGCCCACGCGCAGGGCCTTCTCCGTCGACTTCAGGACCTTCAGGATCTCGGCGACGCACCCGACCTCGTAGACGTCCTGCGGCCCCGGCTCGTCCACGGCGGGATCCCGCTGGGCCACGAGCACGATCCGGTTCGGCTCGCCCTTCATCGCCGACTCGACCGCTTTCATCGAGATCGGCCGCGCGACATTCAGGGGCACGATCATGGCGGGGAACACCACCACGTCCCTCAAGGGGACCAGCGGGTACCGCTGGAGCGGCGGTTTCTCTTCGACCATCTTGGGTCTCCCTCAGGCCTTCGGGGGCTCCGCGTTGAGGGCCTGAACCTTCTTCGGCACGAAGACCTCGTCCACGATCCCGTACTCGCGCGCCTCGGACGCGCTCATGAAGAAGTCCCGGTCCGTGTCCTTGCGGACTTTCTCCATGGACTGGCCCGTGTGCAGGACGAAGATCTCGTTGATCCGGTCGCGCATTCTCAATATTTCGCGGGCCTGGATGTCGATGTCCGTCGCCTGCCCCTGGACGCCGCCGAGCGGCTGGTGGATCAGGATCCGGGAATGCTGGAGCGCGTACCGCCGCCCCTTGGTCCCGGCGCACAGCAGGAGGGCCGCCATCGACGCCGCCTGCCCGACGCATATCGTGGAGACGGGCGCGCGGACGTACTGGATGGTGTCGTAGATCGCGAGCCCCGCCGTCACCACGCCTCCCGGCGAGTTGATGTAAAGGTTGATCGGCTTCTCGGGATCCTCGCCGTCCAGGAACAGGAGCTGGGCCACGATCAGGTTAGCGACGTCATCGTCCACGGGCGTGCCCACGAAAACGATGCGATCCTTCAGAAGCCGGGAATAAATGTCGTACGCTCTCTCGCCCCGGCCCGTCTGCTCCACCACCATCGGAATCAGTCCCATCAGCGTGCCCTCCTTCGCCGTCGACTCTCCTGCCATATGCCCCTCGCTTTGTTCTGAACCACCCCGGAATCCCCCGGGTTCCCTCCGGCCCGTCACAGGCAGATCGCGCGTTCCGTGACGTTCGCGGCCCCGATGACGAAATCCAGCGTCCGGTCCTGGCGGAGCCGCGCCCGCAGGCGATCCCACCGCCCGTCCCGCTTGAGCGTCGCCACCGTCGCGTCCGTGATCTCACCCTCCCGGTCGCCCTTCCGGATCTCCCGGTCGAGCTCCTCGTCGGACACCTCGATCGCCTCCTTGCGGGCGATCGCCTCCAATACAAACGCTTCGCGCACCGCGCGGATTGCCGCCGGCTTGAACATGTTCTTGAAGCCGTCCGGGTTCGTCCTGAGCTGGTCGAGGCGTTGGACCCCGCCGCGCGCGAGCTGTTCGGCCCCCCGCACGGCCATCATCCGGGTCTCCTCCTCGACCAGGCTCGGCGCCACCTGCGCGGGCGCGAACCGGAGCAGGCGGTCCACGACGGTCGCCTTGAGCCGCTCCCGGATCTCGTGTTCCTTCTCGGCCGCGAGCTTCGACCGGATCTCGGCGCGCAGGACCTCCATCGACGCGAACCCGCCCACGGTCCTGGCGAAGTCCTCGCCGAGGTCGGGTGGCTTGCCCACCTTGACCTCCTTGAGGGATACCGCCAGCTTCGCCGTCTTGCCGGCCACCGCCGCGTTCGCGTGGTCCTTCGGGTACTCGAGGTCCATCAGGAACGCGTCCCCCGCCGACCGGCCGACGAGCGCCTGCTCGAGATCCCGCATGGCCTCGCCCGATCCGATGAACACGACGACGTCCTTGACGGACCCACCCTCGAACGGCTGGCCGTCCACGGTGCCCTCGTAGTCGATCACGGCGAGGTCTCCCCACCGGGCGGGGCGCTCCGCGGCCGCGTACGTGGCATACCGGCGCCGCAGGCTCTCGACGACGGCATCGATGTCCTCGGGCCGGATCTCGACGGTTTCGCGAACGAACGAGAGGCCCGTGTAGGAGCCCAGGACGATCTGCGGCGCGAGCTCGATCGTGAGCAGGAAGACCATGCCCTGCTCGGAGCGCTGGACGTTCGACACCGAGGGGTTCACGACCGGCTCCAGCTTCGTCTCCTCGAGGACGGTGCGCGCCGCGTGCCCGATCGCGTGCTCGAGCGCCTCCTCCTCGATCTGCTTGCCGAACTTCCCTTCCAGAACCTGGGGCGGCACCTTGCCCTTGCGGAACCCCGGCAGGTGTGCCTGCTCGGCGACCCCCCGGGTGGCCCACTCCCGGGCGTGGCTCCACTCGTGCCCGTCGAGCTCGACGCGGAAAACCTGCTTGCAGGATTGCTCCTCGGTCCGGCTGTATTTCATAGGCGCTAATTATATCCCTTCGACGCGGGGACTTGCACCGGGCCGAGCCCATAGCCAAGGGCGAGGAGCTCGGAGAGGTGCAGGAGGCGCGGGGCGTGGGCCAGGCCCCGGAGCGACGCCTGCATCTGAAGGTAGCACCCGGGATTCGCGGTCACGACCGCGTCCGCGCCCAACCGCGCCGCGTGGGCGGCCTTGCGGGCCCCCAGTTCGCCGGCAAACGCAGGCTCGAGGATGTTGTAGACCCCCGCGCTGCCGCAGCAGAGCTCCTGCTCGGGCAGCTCGACCAGCGTGATCCCGGGGATGGCCCGGAGGAGCGCCCGCGGTTCGGCGTGGATCTTCTGCGCGTGCCCGAGGTGGCACGCCGACTGGTATGCCACCGTGAGCTTGACCTCGTGCGTCGGGGGCCGCCCGGGGAGCAGCGCCGCCGCCACCTCGCTGAAGTCGCGCACCTTCGCCGCGAACCCGGCCGCGGCGGGGTCGTCCGGGAGGAGGCGTCCGTAGTCCTTGAGGGTCGCGCCGCACCCGCCCGCATTCGCGACGATGGTGTCCAGGGCGTGCCCCGCGAAGGTCCGGATCATGCGCCGGGCGAGCCGCTCCGCCAGATCCCGCTCGCCCTCGTGCACGGCGAGCGCGCCGCAGCAGGTCTGGGCGCGGGGGACGACGACCTCGGCCCCGAGTTCCCGCAGTATCTCGATCATGAGCCGGTTGAGATCGGGGAAGAAACCTTCCATCACGCAGCCGAGGATGAACCCCACGCGCATGCGCCGCTCGCCCCGGGCGGGCAGGACCCCGGCCAGGCCGCCCCCGAACGGCGCGGGAATGCGCGCGGGAAGGAGCGCCGTCGACCGGCGCATCCACGGAACCGGCGCGTAGCGGGCGAGCCGGAGTGCGGCGTTCCGCAGCCCGAGCCGTTCCGCGACCCAGAGCGGGGTCAGCATGAGCCGGAGCGAGCGCGCGCTCGGCAGGATGTTGCGGAAGAACCACCTCCATATCCAATCCCGCGTCGCCGCGGTCGGGATCGCGGGATGCCCCACCCCTCCCTGCACGAGCCAGGCGCGGGTGTCCTCGATGAGGTCCCGGTACCGGACGCCCGACGGACACGCCGTCTCGCACGCGAAACAGGTGAGACACCGGTCGAGGTGCAGGACGAGGCGGGGCGTCGGATCGGCCCGGCCCTCCTGCATCGCGCGGATGAAGTAGATGCGCCCGCGCGGCGAATCCGGCTCCTCTCCGCGCAGGGCGTAGGTCGGGCACGTCGTCAGGCAGAACCCGCAATGGATGCAGGCCCGCAGCCGGGCGGCGTCCACGATTCGCCGTGACGCGCTCATACGGCTGATCGCCTCACGCTCTACGTCCCCCGCCCAGGCACCCGCCGGGGTCGAGGTCCAGCCGGACGCGCTCGGCCAGGGCGCGCGTGCCCGCGGACAGGCCCGGCTCGGCGGCCGGGCCCACGAGGCAGCCCCGTTCCTGCGCGGCCCAGCCCCCGAGTCCCACCGCCAGAACGTGCAGGCGCCCCAGGAGGTCCTTGGCCTCCACCGGCGCCAGCTCGCGGCCCGGCGCGACGCGGATCACGCCGTTTCCGGCGTTCGCCACGAGGGGCCCCTCGACCGCTTCGAGGACGGCGCCCAGCCGGCTCCTCGGCACGCTGACCCGCGCCACGAACCCCGGGCGCTCCCACGGTCCCCTGGTCCAGTCCGCGAGGAAGACCCGGACCGAGGCCCCGCGCAGCTCCGTCACCTGGCCGCCGCCCCGGAGGACCCCGAGGAGCGCCTCGCGCCCGGCGGCGACGCTCTCGCGCAGGCCTTCGATCCCCGCCGCGACCGTGTACTCGCCCCACCGGCCCTTGAGCTCGACGAATGACGGATACAGCCCGGCCCCGAGCACGGCCGCCACCGCGCCGGCCGCCGCCGCGGGCGACCCGAACGCGGCCGTCGCCGCGAACGCGTCCTCGGGCAGGGGCGTCACCCGCAACGTGGCCTCGGTGAGAATCCCGAGGCGCCCCCCCGAGCCCACGAAGAGCCGCGTGAGATCGTAGCCCGCGACGTTCTTGACGACGCGTCCGCCGGGCCGGACCACGGACCCGTCCGCCAGGACGGCTTCGATGCCGAGGACGTGGTCGCGCGGCATCCCGGCTCCGAGCCGGCGCGGCCCCGCCAGCCCCCTCGCCAGTAGTCCGCCCACCGTCTGGCGTTCGGGCCAGGGAAAGTCCCACGGCACCTCCTGCCCCGCCGTCGCCAGCAGGGACTGGAGCGCGGCGAGGGTCATGCCGGCCTGGACCCGGACCACGAGCTCCTTCGGCTCGTGGAAGACCGTCCTCGCCAGCGCCGTCGTCCGCAGGAGGACATCGGGCGCGTGCAGGGGCGTCCCGCAGTCGAGGAAGCACCCCCCGCCGCACGCGAGCACGGTTTGACCCGCCCCGGCCGCGGCCTTGAGCACCTGGGCCGCCTCGGCCGCCGAGGCGGGCGTCTCAATACGGCCGGCGCGGAGGCGCGCTGGGTCAACCGGCATGCGAGCCCCCGACCTCCCGGGCGCGCCAGCCGCCCACGGGCACCACCTTGCCCGGATTCGCCAGCCCTTGGGGATCGAAGAGCCGCTTCACGCGCATCATGAGGTCCAGGTCCGCGTCGCCGTACAGGTCGGGCAGGAACTCGGATTTCTCCAGCCCGACCCCGTGCTCGCCCGTCACCGTCCCGCCCAGCTCGATGGCCTTTCGTACGATCGCGTGAGTAGCGATCTTCTGCGCCGCCACCTGCCCGGGGACCGCGTCGTCGAAGAGCACGAGCGGGTGCATGTTCCCGTCCCCGGCGTGGCACAGGTTCGCGATGCCGAGCCCCGACGAGCGTTCGATCTCCTCGATGGCCTTCGCCATCTCGGGCATGCGGTTGCGGGGCACGACGACGTCCTGCGTGCAGTAGACGGCCGAGATCCGGCCGATGGCCGCCGCGGCCCGCTTGCGGCCGAGCCAGAGCGCCGTGCGTTCCTCCTCGTTCCGCGCCAGCCGGACCTCCCCCGCTCCCTCGCTCCGGCAAAGGCGCTCTACCTCGCCGGCCACCCGGTCCAGCCCCTCGCGGAGACCGTCCACTTCGACGATCAGGACCGCCCCGGCATCCCGAGGGAGGCCGACGTGAAAGGCGTCCTCGACCGCCTTGATGATCTTGCGGTCCATCATCTCGAGGGCCGCCGGCACGATCCCGGCCGCGATCACGGCCGAGACGGCGCGGGTGGCGCTCTCGAAGTCCGGGAACGCGGCGAGCAGGGTCCTCCAGGCGGGCCACGGCCGGGTCAGCCGGACGGTGGCCGTCGTCACGATCCCGAGCGTCCCCTCGGACCCCGTGAAGAGCCCCCGGAGGTCGAGCCCGGGCGCGTCCTCGGCCGCCCCCCCGAACGTCACGGTCTCGCCGTCCGGCAGGACGACCTCGAGCCCGAGGACGTGGTTGGTCGTGACCCCGGACTTGAGCGTGTGGGGACCGCCCGAGTTGGCGGCGATGTTGCCCCCGATCGTGCAGGCCTGCTGACTCCCGGGGTCGGGGGCGAAGAGCAGGCCGGACGGTTCGGCCGCGCGCGTGAGATGGAGGTTGACGACGCCGGCCTCGACCACGGCGTAGCCGTCCGCCGGATTCAGCTCCAGAATCCGCCGCAGCCGGGAGAGCACGATCAGGGCCCCGCCGCGGGCGGCGCACGCCCCCCCCGCGAGTCCGGTGCCCGTCCCCCACGGAAGGAAAGGCATCCCCGCCGCCGCGAGGGCGCGCACCACCGGGGCGACCTCGCCGGCCGCGCGCGGGATGATCACGAGGTCGGGGTGGCCCTTGAACGGCAGCGCGTCGCTTTCGTACGCGAGGCGGGACTCGGGAGCCGTCAGGACACCGTCCGGCCCCGTGATCCCGCGGAGCGTCTGCAGGAGCGAATCGTCGATGGTCATCCGGCGGGGTATTGTACCAACCCCGCCGGACGGGGAGTTATTGGACCTCGACCCGGGGCGCCGGGCCCGACGGCGGCTCTTCCTCGAGCGGCCGCATGAGGGCTTTCGCGGCGGAGGCTTCCGAGCGGTTCGCGGACAGGTTCACGAACTCGCTCACGATCACGCCGATGGCGGCCATCGAGACGCCGACCGTGAAGCCCCGGTACTCCTTGTAGGCGAGCCGGATGGTCCGCGGCGCGGTCTTGGAACGCCCGTCTTCATAGCCGATGAACGCGACGACCGTTCCGGACAGGACCATGACGTCGCGGATCAGCGTCGACGCGAGCCGCGTGTTGGCGGCGCGGCGCTGGTAGACGCCGTGGTTGTAGAAGGCGCCCGCCAGCTCCTTGGCCTGGGCACCCTCGCCCGGGCCGGGCATCTGGACCGTCGGGCGGGCCGAGGCCGCCGCCGTCGCCGCCGCCGTGGCCGCCGTCGTGGCGGACTTACCGATGCTCTCCAGCGACTTCTGCATGAGGTCCAGCCGCCCCTCGATCGTGTCGAGGCGCATCCAGAGCTGGCTGGCGGTCACCTTGACGGGCGCCGCCGCGCGCTTCTTGGGGGCGGCCGCCGGAGCAGCCGCGGTGGTCGCCGTGGCATCCGCCGCGACCGCCTGGGCCGCCAGGGCCAACGTCATAATCGAACCAAGAATCATGGCTTTGTGCATCGTGTCCTCCCGGATCATAGGATTCCCCCCCTGCTTCCATTGTAGCCCGTATCCCGATCCTTGACAGTGGCTTGGGGGAAGCCTGAAGATATGGCCTCACCAGATGTCTACAGCGACGAAACAGAACGCCAGCCGGGTCCTCGCCGGGCTTCCCCCCTGGCTTACGGCGATGGTCGTGCACAGCGAGTCCTTCCGGTTCGAGGCGCTCACGCTCCTCGAGGCGGCGAACGCCCGGCTGGCCGAGATCGAGGCGAAGCCGCCCGCCGACGGCGCTGCGGCCGCGATCGCGGTCGGGGCCCCCCTGCACGGCATCGTGAAGGCGCTGCTGGCCGCCCGCGGTGTGAAGTCGTACTCCGCGCGGGCCTCCCTGGAGATGCTCGCCCGGCTCTACGCTGAGGAGCTTCCCCCCACCCAGATCGAGGCGCTCGTCGCGCTCCAAGGGCTCAAGCTCCAGGGCCCGGCGGCCATCGCCGCCGCCCGCGTCTTCACCGACGCCGCTACGCGCCTACTGACCCGGGGCGCGTAGTCCTGAGCGAGTCTCCGAGTCGAAGGGCAACGCGGCTCCTGACCCGGGGAGCCTGACCGGACCAGACGGGCCCAACCGCGCCATCACGCGCAAGTCCCCGAATCGCTTCACGAGCCGGTAGTGCGCGGCCACGTAGGCCGCCTCCTCGGGGTGCTCGGCCGCAAACGGCACGTCGAACCCGGCCTCCGTCACGAGCGCGACGGCCGGGCGCTCGCGGTCGAGCGCGGCCAGCACGACATCCCGCTCTCCCCTGGTCGCGGTGAGCGCAGCCAGCGGGTACGGCCGCAACCCGGCGCGGTCTGCAAGGAACGGCACATGCGCCCACGAGATCGCGGCGACATAGACCCGGCCTCCCGGCGGACAGCCGGCCCGGACGGCCGCCACCGCGCCATCGAGATCCCGGCGCGCTCTTTCTGGCAACTGGACGCCACCGAGCCGGGGTAGCGAACCGGCACTAGCCCCGGTCCGCAGGTCCCCGAGGCAGCGCGCGCCCTTGGCCGCGAAGTCGCCCGCGTGCGCCGACAGCGCGACCAGCCCCGCGACCCCAATCGCGGCCGCCCCGCCGAGCGCCGCCCGCCGCCCCCCCGACCCCGTCCCCCGAGCCGAGTCGATCGCGAGGACGAGCAGCCCCGCCGTCGCCGCGATCGCGTTCACCTGCTGGCCCGCGGGCCGGATGACCACCGGCACGAGCGCGAGTGAGGCGAACGCGAGCCAGCCCGCGACCCGCCCCCGCCGCAGAGGCGCCACCGGCCCCGCCAGCAGCCACGCCGCGACCCCGGAGCAGAGGAGGCCGGGCCCCCAGTAGCTCGCGAGCGAGTACCAGGCTCCCCTATCGAACCACGCATCGGAGGCCGAGACCCACCAGACCGGCCGGGGCGCCGGCCACGCGCCCTGCCCCAGGAGTCGCGCCGCCCCGTGGCCGCCTCCCAGCAGGCCGCGCAAGGCCTCCCCCGTCCCGGTCCCGTACATGACCAGGAGCAGTCCGAGGACCGTCGCGCCGGCGGTGGACGTCCAGACGCCGAGGGAGCCTGCGGCCCTTCGCCAGCCGTCGTGCCATCCGTCCACGATCGCGGCGACCGCGCACGCGGCCGCGGCCGCCATCCCGTACTCGGGGCTGAACAGCCACGCCGCGGCCGTCAGGGCTCCCGCCAGGATCGGCGCCGTCCGGCCTCCCCGTCCCCAGACCGCCAGCGCCGCCATCGGCAATGCCAGCCGCAGCGCGTTCGGCATCCCGTACTGGATCCCGGCCACGGACGAGAACGCGAGCAGGCTCCAGACGCCCGCGGCCACCGCCAGCCCCGTCCCCGCGAGCGCGCGCAGGACCAGGATCTGGACGGCCAGCCCCACCGCCTGCGCGACTAGGAAATGCCACCGGAGCGCGGCTAGGCTGACGCCGGCCAGCTTCATCCACCACCAGACCGAGTGGAGGTACAGGGGGCCGTAGTCGATCGCGACGTCCACGCCCGGCCGGTCCCCGGCGAGGAACGACTGCACGAACAGGAGCTTTGACCCCTCGTGGAATCCGTCGATCGGCCGCCGGAGGAGGCACGAGTCAAAGACCCAGACGACCGCCAGACCCAGCGCCGCGGCGACGTGCCACGGCCGGATGACCCCGCCGGCCGATGCGGACTCCGCCACGGGGGGCGCAGAGGCATACCAACGGCGGTCGAACCAGGGCAGGCCGGCAGCCGCCAGCGCGAGAACCGCCGACGCGGTGAGCCAGCCGGGAGCGTTCGCGAGCGCGAGGATGGTCGCGAGCACCGCGCATGCGGCCGCCGCCTCGAGGTGAATCCCGCCGGCAGGGCGCTTCTCCCCCCACGCGGCCAGCCGGCGCCAGAAGAACGCGGCATCCCACCCGCCCACCGGCCCCGCCGCCAGCATGAGTGCGTACCAGAAGAAATCCTGCTGTTTCGGGTACCCCAACGGCACGCAGGCGTTGATGATTCCATCCGGCGGCAGCCCGGGGACGAACGTGATCGGCCCGCTTCGGCCGAGAAACAGGACGGCCATCCATCCGGCCCAGGCCCCGAGCGCGGGCACGAGGGCCCTCGGCCGCCGCGCCTCCGTCGTCGTCATGCCCCCCACGATACCGGAACCCGACCCTTGCGCGACGGGCCCCGTCCGCGTATTCTGGACATGTCCGCAGATTCCGAAAGGAGGACCCCCCATATGCACACGGTTGCACGGCTCCAGGGCGCGGGTCTCTCCCTGCTTTCCCGCCGGTAGAACCCGCACCCTCTCGTTCGAATCGCCGTCAAACCTTGGAGGGTGTCGATTCATGCCAAAGTCGATACGGGTCCGGAGGTGGTTCTCGACCTCCGGCGAAGAAGCTACGGAACTCAGGGAGAAATGGATTCCCGGGATCGAGGCCAACGAGGAGGAGCCCGGGTGGGACCCCGAGCGGAATCCCTCGGCCATCGTCGAGATTGCCCGCGAGCGCGTCCAACTCGATGTCCTGGGGCCGCTCAAGAGCGGCAAGGAGGCCACGGTCTACGTCTGCCGGGCGTCCGGCACCACGGGCGTCCGGCTCGTGGCCGCCAAGCTCTTCCGCGACCTCACCACGCGCGGATTCCGCAACGACGCCGTCTATCGGGCCGGCCGCAACTTCGGGCGCGAGCGGCTGAACCGGGCCTACAACAAGGGCCTGCTCGACCCCGGGTTGCGGCTCTCGCTCTGGGTCGGCGCCGAGTTCGAGGCCCTGCACCGGCTCCACCGCGTCGGGGCCGACGTCCCGCGCCCCCTGCTCGTCTCGAGCCGGTGGATGCTCATGGACTTCGTCGGCAACGACCAGGGGCCCGCGCCCATGCTCGCGCGCGTGAAGCTGACGGCAGAGGAGGCCGCCGCCACGTTCGAGCGGATCATGCGGAATATGCGGCTGTTCCTGTCCTGCGACATCATCCACGGCGACCTCTCGGCTTTCAACGTCCTGTGGTGGCAGGGCGCGCCGCGGATCATCGATTTCCCGCAGGCCGTGGACCCGCGGACGAATCCCAACTCCTTCGACCTCCTGACCCGGGATGCCCGGATCATCGGGACGTATTTCTCCCGCTACGGCGTCGGTTCTGACTCCGTCCTGCGTGTGATGTCCGACTGGGAGGACTACCTCCGCGGCCGGCTGGCTAAACCCACACCCCGGGAATCGTGAGCTTGCACGAAGGACAGGCGCCGATGGCGATGCGGTTGGAGAGGACCGTGAAGCCCCGCCGCTCGACGAGGACGGCACCGCACCCGGGGCAGAACGTGTGCTCCCACCGCCCCGTCTCGCCGGGCAGGTTCCCGGCGTAGACGAACTTCAACCCCGCGGCCTTACCCGCCTCGCAGGCCCGCAGGAGCGTGGAGGGAGGCGTGGCCTCCTGATCCGCCATCCGGAACGTAGGCCGGAACGCGGTCACGTGCCAGGGGATGTCCGTCGACACCGAGGCCAGGAACCCGGCCATGGCCTTGAGCTCGTCGTCGGTGTCGTTCACCCCCGGGACCACGAGGGTCACGACCTCCAGCCACTTCCCCCTCGCATGCACCGCCCGGATCGTCTCCAGCACGGCCTCGAGCCCGCCGGTGGTCATGGCCCGGTGGCGTTTCGCGTCGAACCCCTTGAGGTCGATCTTCCAGAAGTCCACGAAGGGCGCGAGGAAATCGATCACCTCCGGCGTCCCGTGGCCGTTGGACACGATCGCGCCCCGCACCCCGTCCTTCCGCGCCGCGCCCATGACCGCCGCCGCCCACTCCGCCGTGATCATGGGCTCGTTGTACGTGCTCGTGATGACGGGCGACGCCGAGCTCTGGCACAGCTCTGCGATCTCCTCGGGCGTCACGTCCTGGATCCTGCCACCCGCCCCGGAGTCCTTGATGATCTGGGAGGTTTCCCAGTTCTGGCACCAGAGACACCGGAAAGAACACCCCAGCATCCCGAACGAGAGCGTGCGCGCCCCGGGCAGCACGTGGAAGAACGGTTTCTTCTCGATGGGGTCGAGCTGGATACCGGAGACGTAACCGAACGGGACCCGGAGTTCCCCGCCCTTGTTGAACCGGACCCGGCAGGCGCCCTCATGGCCGTCCTGGATCGTGCACCGGTGCGCGCAGGCGACGCATCGCACCGTTAGCCCCTTGGTCCTGGCGAACAGCTCCCCCGTCTTCGTGCGTTCGGCGAGGAGATCCCGGACGTCCGTCGGACGCTTCAGCCCGCGGCGGGCGCCGCCGGGGCCGCGGGCTTCGGAGCACTCTTCCTGGCGCGAGCTTCGGCTTCCTTCGCCGCGCCCTTGGGATGAATCCGCGCGTGGTATTCGCTCGAGACGAGCAGGTCCTGGAGGTTCAGGATGTCCCGGCCCTTGCGGACGGTGTCCGCCAGCTCGAACCGGTGGTCCATCTTGATGGCGTCGAACGGGCAGAACTCGGCGCACAGCCCGCAGTTCATGCACACGTTGGCCTCGATCGAGAACTCCTCCGGCCGGTTCCGGGTCTTGCCGTCCTCGCCCTTCGCCTGGAGGATCCAGATGCACTGGGGCGGGCAGGCCTTGGCGCAGATTCCGCAGGCCGTGCACCGCGGCTCCCCCGTGGTCTCCTCGTAGATCAGGACCGGCAGGACGCGGAACCGCTCCGGGATCGGCAGCCGCTCCTCCGGATACTGGACCGTGAACACGCCCGTGGCGCCGGACCCGTGGGTCTCCGTCCCCGGGAGCCCGGCGGCGCGGCGCGCGCCCTGCCAGAACCCGTTGAACAGCCGCCCGAACGTGACCCCCATGCCGCGGACGAGGAAGAAGCCCCACGGGCGCATCAGCGGTCCGTCTCCCCGAGCACGATGTCGATCGAGCCCAGGATCGCCATGACGTCGGCGACCAGGTGCCCGCGGCACATCTCGTCGAACGCGGAAAGGTTGATGAACGACGGCGCGCGCACATGGTAGCGGTAGGGCGACCCTTCGCCGTCGGAGACGAGGTAGAAGCCCAGCTCCCCCTTCGGGTTCTCGCACCGCGAGTAGACCTCGCCCGCGGGCGGCCGCAGCAGGTACTGGTTCTTCTCGATTACGGGCCCCTCGGGGATTCCGGCGAGGGCCTGGTCCAGGATCTTGAGCGACTCCCGGATCTCGCCCAGCCGGACCAGGAACCGGGCGTACGCGTCCCCGCCGGGCGCGGTCACGACGTCGAACTTGAACCGGTCGTATATCGAGTACGGCTCGGCCTTCCGGATATCGTAGGCGACGCCAGAGGCGCGCAGCACCGGACCTGAAGCAGAGTGCGCGATGGCCCGGTCCCGCGGGAGCACGCCGATCCCGCGCAGCCGGGACCCGACTATCTCGCTCTTCGTCAGGTACTTGTCGAGGGTGTCCACCGCGCGCGGCAGGCGCTCGGAGACGAGCGTCCGGGCGGCCGGCAGGAAGCCCTCGGGCAGGTCCGCGGCGACGCCCGAGAACCGCATGTAGTTGCACATCATCCGGGAGCCCGCCGCCATTTCGAACAGGTCGAGCACGAGCTCCCGCTCCTCGATCGCGTACAGGGACGGGGTAAACCATGCCCCGATGTCGTTGAGCAGGAACCCGATCGACCAGAGGTGGTTCACGACCCGGGTCAGCTCGGCCATGATCACGCGGATGTACTCCGCCCGCTCTGGCACCTTGATCCCCGCCAGCCGCTCGACCGCGATCGCGTAGGCGAGGTTGTTCGCCATCGAGGTCAGGTAGTCGAGCCGGTCCGTGTACGGGAAGTTCATGATCCACGTGTTCCGCTCGCCGATCTTCTCGTGGTTGCGGTGCAGGTAGCCCATGACGGGCTCGAGCTTGACGATCCGCTCGCCCTCGAGAAGCGCGCGGACCTGGAAGACGCCGTGCGTCGAGGGGTGCTGGGGGCCGAGGCTTACGGGCAGGTGGCGGTCGTCGGCATTGCCCGAGTCCGCGGGCACCGCATCGTCCGCGGGTAACGTCGAGGGATCGAATCCGTCGGGATAGATCACGTTCCGGCCCCAGCGGACGCGCGTCTCGCCCGGCCGGACCCGGCCTTCCTTCCACCGGCTCGAGAACATCTTCCGCGGCTCCTCGTAGTAGGCTTCACACCAGTCCTTGCGGAGCGGATGCCCCGCGAAACCCTCCCAGAGCAGGATGCGCTTGAGATTCGGATGGCCCGTGAACTTCACCCCCAGCAGGTCCCACGCCTCGCGCTCCTGCATGTCGGCGCCCGGCCAGACGGCGGACACCGAGGGCACCTCGGACTGTTCCCGGTCAGTCCTGACCTTGACCGCGAGCTGGCCTCCGGTCTGATCCGTCCGATAGAGGTGGCACGCGACCTCGAGCGTCCCTTCGTAGTCCGCGGCGGTGAGATTCGCGAGGAAGTCGTAGCCCATCTCGCCGCGGAGCACGCGCGCCGCCTGGCCCCACACGCTGCGGTCCACGACGAGCGCGTGGCCCGCCGCCTGCACGTGGTCGGCGCCCACGCGCGCTGCCAGCTTCATGCCGGCGTCCTTGAGGGCCGCATCGGACGCCTCGAGGGACGAGAGCGGGCCGGCCTTCGGCGCGGGCTTCAGCACCGGCTTGAGCTTCATCTCGACGAGACGCTGCGCCTCGCCCTTCCCCGCCGCGGCCCGGATGTCGGGGATTTGCCGCCGGTCCACGAGATCGGGCCCGAGCGCGGGCACCTCCACCTCGGGCCGCCGGCGCCGCTTCCACGCGCCCACGAAGGACTCTTCGTCGATCTTCTTCTGGAGCTCCATAAGGCCGTTGAGCAGGGCCTGGGGCGTCGGGGGACAGCCGCGCACCCAGACGTCCACGGGCAGGAACTCGTCGACCCCGGAGACGACGTTGTAGCCCTCCTTGAAGGGCCCGCCGCCGTTCGCGCACGCGCCCATCGAGAGCACGTACTTGGGTTCCGCCATCTGGTCCCAGAGCCGGACGATCATGGGAATCATCTTCTTCGTGACCGTGCCCGACACGATCATGAGGTCCGCCTGCCGCGGCGACGGCCGGAAGAGCTCGGCGCCAAAGCGGGCGATATCGAACCGGGACGCCGCGGTGCATATCATCTCGATCGCGCAGCAGGCCAGCCCGAACTGGAGCGGCCAGAGGGAGGACCGGCGGCCCCAGCTCGTGACCGGATCCACGGTCGCGATGAGGTCGTTCCACCGGGTTACGACGACGTGCCGGCGAACTTCCTCATCCAGCGCATCGGCCGCGGGGATCGGGGGCTCGGGCATGAGAGGCATTATCGGCTACCCCCACCCCCGAGGTCCAGCCACCCCGGGAGGCGTGCTAACGGCGGCGGGTGACGACGTAGTCGGCCAGCGCCGCCAGCGGCTCCGCCGCCGCCGGGGGCACGCCCCGCAGGGAGGCCCGGGCCCGCGCCACGTAGGTCCCGGCCAGCTCCATGGCGCAGGCCAAACCGCCACGTTCCCGGACGAGAATCCCGACCTTCCGCGCCCCGCCATTCGACAGCGACGGGGGCGTCAGCAGTCCGAGGAGCCGCCGCCGCTCCTCGCCGTGCAGGAGGCGTCGCAGGGACAGCACCGGCATCGTGAACCGGCCGTCCACCATGTCGCGGCCCACGGGCTTTCCCATTTCGCTCTTCCCGGCCGTGAAGTCCAGGGCGTCGTCCACGAGCTGGAACGCCATCCCAAACGCCTCCCCGTAGCGGCGCAGCGAGGCGCGGACTGCCGGGGAGGCGCCACCCAGGATCGCGCCCGACTCGCAGGCCGCGGCCATGAGCGCCCCCGTCTTCTTCCCGATGATACGGAGATACTGCGGCTCCGGCAGATCGGCCCGGTACGCCATGCCCGTTTCCTCGATCTCGCCGTCGCACGAGAGCTTGGCCGCCCGGAGGAGGACGCGCGAGACGTCCACGGGAAACCTCCCCGCGAGCTCGGAGAAGTTCCACGCGAGGAGGAAGTCGCCCATGAGCACGGCGCGGTGGGTCCCCCACCGGGAGTGCAGGGACGGGAGACCGCGGCGCGTCGACGCGCTGTCGACGATGTCGTCATGGATGAGGCTGGCGGTGTGCAGCATCTCGGTGGCTGCGGCGAGCCACGCCGCATCCCCGCTCCGGCGGCCGCCACCGGCCCTCGACGCGAAGAGCACGAGGGCGCCCCGGACCCGCTTGCCCGGCCCCCGGAGCAGGTGAAGGGCCATCGGACGGATCATCGGGGCGGTCCGGCGCGCGACGTCGTCCATAATGGCTTCCATGCGCGCAAGCTCCGGCCGGATCGGCCGGTAGAGCGCCTCGAGGCCGTCGTTACCGTCGCGCTGGCGTGCCTTGACCTCCGGCAGCGCCAAGGACCTCAGGGCCACTGCAGTCCCTTGGCCTCGAGTTCCGCGATCTTCTTGAGCGCGTCCTCCAGGTGCCGCCCCGGCCGGCGCCCGTGGAGGGGCTTGAACGAATCCGCGATGGCCTTGTACGACATGAGCGCGTGCTCGAGGTCGTCGCGGCCCGTCTTCAGCCCCTTCTTCCATCCTCGCGCCTCGTGCTCCTGGCCCGTCTTCCAGATCTGGTCCTCGGCCTGGTCTACCCACCGGCTGTGGGGGAGGTAGTAGAAGTCGCCCACGGTCTGCCACCAGACCACGGCTTCCTTGTACATGTCCTCCTCCATGAGATGCTCGTACTCGTTCCCGGACATCCTCTTGGCGTCGCGGAGCCCGGCCAATTCCTTCTTCTTCGTCTCGGGCTCGAGGTACCAGCGGTAGTACTTCTCTCCTTCGCGGAACTCGCGCTTGGCGCGGCGGACGACTTCCATCCGCGCCATCTGGAACGCGATCAGGGCCGTGACTACCACGGTCACCGTGTTCTTGAACCAGCTCGACCGCATCCAGGCGGGGAGGTTCATGGCTTTGCGCGCTCCTTCCGGTCCGTTCGCGTACCCGTCAGTCGAGGTAGTAGCGGAGGATGAAGAGGCCGCCGGTCAGGTCCTTGAACGAGATCTCGGTGCCGCTCGCCTTCGCCGAGTCCATCGACAACGTCACGGGGTTGAAGAAGGGCACCGTCTGGCTCAGGAAGTTGATCACCAGCCCGAGCTTGGCCTCGATCGAAAGCGACTTCGTGCCCGGCAGGAAGTACTCGGTCCCCAGCCCGGCGAAGAGCTGGAATCCGGACGTCTTGTCGGTCCCGACCTTCTGGGACCCGAATCCGAGGCCGGCCAGCATGAAGAAGTCCACGGGCTCCCGGCTCTTGAGCTTCTGCTGGAACCAGGCCGTCAGCCCGAAGTTCGTCGAGTCGAAGTCGCCGGTCATGAGGTCCAGGTTGACCGCCGCGCCGAGGGCGCTCTGGGTGTTCAGGCTGTAGGTCGCCTCCAGGGTGCCGAGGTTCATCCCGAGCCCGACCCGGCCCTCGCCCTGATTCTGTGCCGGCGCCGCCACCGCGACACCCGTCAGCGCGACCACCGCAACCGCCAGTCCGATCGTACGAAGTGCTTTCATTACAGGTCCTCCCCCATGTTCAAGTGTGGCGCCATTATCCCTGCCGGGCGCCCGGCCTGTCAATGCGCTCGCGGACGCGAGCGTTGGCGTTCCACCAGACGGTGAAACGCCATGCGCCTGAGGATGCAGGAGTCGGGCTTTCACCGGACGGTGAAACCCGGCGCCCTACACGTCGCGGCGGCCTTCCAGCGCCCGCGCCAGCGTCACCTGGTCCGCGTACTCGAGGTCGCCGCCGACCGGCAGGCCGCGCGCGATGCGCGTGACCCGCACCCCCAGCGGCTTGATCAGTTTGGAAAGGTACATGCACGTGGCCTCGCCTTCGAGGTCCGGGTTTGTCCCGAGGATGACCTCGCGGACCGTCCCGTCGCGGAGCCGCTCCAGCAACTCCCGGATCCGCAGATCCTCCGGGCCGATCCCCTCGAGCGGCGAGATCACTCCATCCAGAACGTGGTAGCGGCCCCGATATTCCCCGGACCGCTCGAACGCGAGCACGTCCGAGGGCTGTTCCACCACGCACAGGAGCGAGTCGTCCCGCCGGGGGTCCGCACAGATGCCGCAGGGGTCCTGCTCCGTGATCGAAAAGCACCGGGAGCAGGCGCGGATGTTCCTTCGGCAATCCACCATCGCCACCGCCAGCGCCTGCACTTCAGGCTCCGACACCCGGAGGAGGTGGAACGCGAGGCGCTGGGCGGTCTTCCGCCCGATCCCGGGCATCTTCTCGAGCTCGGCCAGGAGGCGGTCGAAGGTCGCCGAGAAGCCGCTCACGGCCGGCGTCTGGCCGCCGTCATCCGGTCCCGCTCCTTCTCCAGCCTCTTCTGGTCGGGCCAGCGGTACAGCGGGAGCTGGTAGTACCCGAGGAGCTCCCACCCGATCCGGTCCCGCAGGTACGCGAAGTCGAAGCCCAGGATCCCGCCGAGGTGCGTGTTGACGATCCACGGCCGGTCCACCTCCACTTCGGGAAGGGTGAGGACCTCGACCTTGAAGTGCCGGCCCAGCACCGCGAGGTCGGCGCCGCCGAACGCCGTCCAGATCGTGTCCGGAGCCGGGTTGGGCTTCGTGGTGAAGTTCGGGTTCCGCAACATGGGCAGGATCAGGGGGAAGGCCTTCTTGATCCCGTACAACGCCCCCGCCGACAACGAGAGCGGGCCCAGGCCGTGGCTCAGCACCATGTAGACGTCGTGGACGATGGACTGTTTGGTCTGCTTCTGGGCCGTGACCGTCGACACCTTGACCACGCCGCCTGTAAATGGCACCTCGAGTCCGCCGAGGTAGCCGATCGCGGCCGCGGGACGCCCACCGCGCTCGGACAGGAACGCCCACTTGAGATCGGCCCCGATGAAGAGCGTCGAGATCGGCGCGATCGAGAGGCCCCGCTCGTCGTAGAGCGTGCCGATGTACCACATGAGGAAGACCTCGGCGTTCTCCCCCGTCGGACCCTTGTAGTGCGCGGCGTAGGCGCTTGGACACACGATGAGGGAGGCCTTCTGGTGCAGTTCCTCGTACGGCACCGGCGGCGGGGCGGGCTTCGCAGGTGCCGCGGCCGCCGTGCGCGTGAACGAGGGCCGGGGCGCGACGGGTTGCTGCTGGCCGGGGATCGCGGAGCCCTGGACCGTCGAGGACGGAGCCGAGGGCAGGACGAGCGTGCCCGAGAGGGCCGCGCCCTGGATCGCGGTGCCGGACACGGCGGCGCCTGACAGGGATGTCGAGAAGGCCAGGGGCGCCCTCGCGGTCGTCGTGGCCGAAACCGGCACGGCGGACGGGAGCCCGGAACCGGCGGGGGCCGTCGCGGAGATTCCGGGTGACGGCATTCCCGGCGACGCCGGGATGGAGAACCGCTCTGGCCCGGCGGGCGCCGCCGCCGACCGCGCGGCGACGGTCCAAGCCGCCAGCACACAGACCGGCACGAAGCGGCGGGTCCGCGTCACTTCGGCGGCGGAGGGCGCTTGCGATCGACGACGCGCGCCTGGAAGAGATCCAGGGTGGACTTGACCAGCGGCTCCCGCTCCACCCAGTCGGGATCGGGCGGGGCAGGCGCCTCCGGCGCGGCGGCTTTCGGATCCACGGCGGAAGCCGCCCCGGCCGGCCGGAGCCCCGGCGGCGGCGCGACGACGGCAGCCCGGACCGCGAGCGAGATCGCGCGCCCCGCGACGGACGAGAGGGCGGCTTCGACCGTCGAGCGCATCTCCCCTCCCTCCAGCCCCTGCCGGTGGAACGCCGAGGCGGTCTCGAGGATCACGGTATCCCCCTCCGCGCCGAGGCAGCGCACACCCCGCAGGTAGGCGACCACGGTCGGCGCGTCGCCCTTCAGCCGTTCCAGCACCTCCGCCCACCTCGCGCCGAACGCGTCCGGCTGGATGGAGACACCCGAAGCGGGCGCTCCCGCCGACGAGGCCGGCGGCAGTGGCGCGGATGCCTGGAAGGGCCTGGTGGGCGCGACCGCGGGCCCCGCGGGCTGGAACACGCTCCGGGGCGCCGGGCCCGCCGGGGCCTTGAGGACCGCCCCCCCGCCCGCCAGGGCCGCGTTCACCCGCTGCAGTGCCTCCTCGACCTCCGGCCACGACACCGCCCGCTCGCGGCGGAGCAGCCGGGCCATCGCCAGCTCGGCCGCGATCCGCGGATGCGCGATCTGGCGGGCCGAGAGCTCCTCCGCCGCCCGCCGCACGTGCGCGAGCAGGGCCGCGAGCTCCTCCTCCGTGAACCAGCCGGCGCGCTCGGGGTCGGCGAGCAGCCCCGCCGAGGCCATCGGCGTCACCTGCGCCCCGAGCTTGCGCATCAGGGCGTCGCGCAACTCCTCCTGCACCTCGCCTAGGAGCTCGTCCAGGCCGCGCCCCGACTCCAGCAGGCTGTCGAGCAGGGCGAGCCCCTCCTTCACGTCGCGCTCCTTAAGGACCCCGAGGAAGCGTTCAACCCACTCGCTCTCGACCAGGCCCAGCAGCTCGCGCACGGAGGCCACCGTCACCCGCTCGACCGCGAAGGCCGCCGACTGCTCGAGCAGCATCTGCGCGTCCCGCATCGCGCCGCGCGCCGACTTGGCGATCATGACGAGCGCCGGCTCGTCGGCCTTGATCCCCTCCGCCTCCGCGATCCGCTTCAGGGTCGCCGTCACGGTGGCCAGCCCGAGCTGGTGAAAATCGAACCGCTGGCACCGGGAGTGGATCGTCGGCAGGATGTCGGAGGCATTCGTCGTGGCGAGGATGAAGAGCACGTGCGCCGGCGGCTCCTCGAGCGTCTTGAGGAAGGCGTTGCCCGCGGCGCCCGTCAGCATGTGCGCCTCGTCCAGGATGAAGACCTTGCGGCGACCACGCGCCGGCGAGAGGCGTACGACCTCCCGGAGGTCCCGGATCTCGTCGATCCCCCGGTTCGAGGCCGCGTCGATCTCGATCACGTCCAGGCAGCGGCCCGCGAGGATGTCCCGGCACATGGCGCATTCGCCGCACGGCGTGGCACTCATCCCCTTCTCGCAGTTCACGGCCCGCGCCAGGATGCGCGCGCACGTCGTCTTGCCCGTACCCCGGGGACCCGCGAACAGGTACGCGTGCCCAAGCTTCCCCTGCGTTAGCTCGTTCGTGAGCGTCCGGATCACGTGGGGCTGGCCGACCACGTCCTCGAACTTCGCCGGCCGCCACTTGAGCGCGAACGCGCGATGTTCAGCCATCAGGTCCGCTTCCGTGAGGCCGACATCATGCGTTCCCCCACGAGCCGGATGCCCTCGAGCGTGAGGTCGGGGATGGTCTCGCGGATATACCGGCAGTGCGGGGCCACGATGCCCGCCGTCCCGCCCGTGGCCACGACCGGGGGGCGCTCGCCCAGCTCGCGGAACATCCGCTCGAGCAGTCCGTCCACGAGCGCGGCCGCCCCGAAGACGAGGCCGGAGCGCAGGCTCTCAAGCGTCGTGCGCCCGATGGCCTCGGCGGGGCGGTGCAGGGCCACGCGCGGCAGTTTGGCCGTCCGCCGGGCGAGCGCCTCCGCCGCCAGGTCCAGCCCGGGCGCGATGGCGCCGCCGAGATAGACCCGATGGCGGTCGAGCACGTCCAGCGTCACCGCGGTCCCGAAGTCCACGACGATGACGGGAGCGCCGAACCGCTCCATAGCGGCGGCAGCGTTTACCAGCCGGTCCGCCCCGACGTCCGACGGGGGCTGGTAGCCGATCCGGAAGCCGAACGGGGACTCCGAGTCGATGAGCACGGGGCGGCGGCGCACGACCAGGGCGGCCGCCGCCGCGAACGCGTCCTCGACGGCCGGCACCACGGAGGCGATGGCGCACGCGCGCACGGTGGATGCCGCGCGGCCTAGTACGGCCCGGAGGGCAGCCTCGTGCTCGTCGGGTGTCCGGCGGGCGTCCGTGGATACCCGCCACGACCGCACGAGCCGGCTCCCCCGGAAGAGCCCGAGGGTGACGTTCGTATTGCCGATATCGAGGGCCAGTAGCATGGTCCGCATATTATATGCCCACTTCAGCGCAGGATCGTGACTTCGCCCGCGTTGAGCCGCACGACGGAACCGGATAACAGACGGACCAGCAGGGCCCCGTCGTCGTCCAGTCCCGTCACGGTGCCCTCCAGGACGCGGGCATGATCCCGGGCCCGGATGATCGATCCCGCCATGGGCATGAGCCCGCCGGCCTCGGCGACGAGCGACCCCGGCCCCTCGCTCCGGAGGACCGCGTACCGGCGGTCGAGTTCCTCCAGCACCCGGCACAGTAGCGCCGCCCGGTCAACTCGGGCTCCCAGAGTCGCCCGCACCGAGGTCGCGGTTGCGCGCAGGGGCGCCGGGAACTCGCTCTGCGCCAGGTTCACGTTGAGCCCGATGCCGACCACGGCGTGGCGGATCACGGTTCCCTCCGCCTCAAGTTCGGCCAGCACCCCCCCGAGCTTGAGGGCGCCCAGGACGAGGTCGTTGGGCCACTTCAGGGCGACCGGGAGATCGTGCAGGGCGCGGATCGCCCGCGCCGCCGCGACCGCCCCCAGGAACGTGAGCGCCTGGGCCTCCGCGACGGTGCACTCCGGCCGCAGGACGATCGAGCACCAGATCCCCGCTCCTGCGGGAGAGTGCCACGCGCGCTGGAGGCGGCCCCGGCCAGCCCACTGAGCCTCGGCGGCGACTACCAGCCCGTCCGGGCACCCCCGAGCGGCCAGGTGCAGGGCGACGTCGTTCGTGGAGGATGCGCGCCGGAGCGAGACGACCGTCGACCCCACGACCCGCGTCCGAAGGCCCGCCCGAATCCGGGGAGCCGTGAGTGCATCCCGCGGCGCCGCGGTCCGCCCCCATCGCGTTCCCAGTGCCGAGGGAACGGCACGAACCCAGTCGGTGGCGGCGACGGCCGGCATCCTGCCGGGCTCAGTACGTGATCGTGACGCCGGCGTTGACGACGAACAGCTCGTAGTTGTTCTTCAGGAACTGCTCGAACTTGTTGTTCGACCGGTCCACCCGGACCGACATCCCGGCCGTCGCGCTCAGCCATTTCACGAACGGGTACCAGCCCCGGAGGTCCACGGACATCTCCTGGTCCCGCTGTTTCCCGTCGAGGTAGGCGCCGCCCGAATCCTGGCGGAATCGGTAAGGGTACCCCCGCACGAGGCCGCCGACCGAGAGCCTTACGCGGGGCTTCAGCGCCCGGGCGACCGGCAGCGCCCAGAGGATCGACGGCGAGACCGAGACCGACCAGAACTGGAAATAGTGCGGCAGGAAGGCATGCAGGACCTGGGCGGGGTCATAGATCGAGTCGTTGGACAGGTTCAGCAGTCCCCCCGCGTCCAGCCCGATCACGAAGTCGCCGAACCCGGCCGCCACCCCGGCGGAGAGCCGGTGCATCTGGTCGAAGCGCTTGCGGTCCGAGATCAGGCCCTGATCCGTCCGCGGATACCGGTCCCGGTACCGGCGCGCGCCGACGTCATAGGAGGCCTGGGCCCGGATCTTCTCCCCCAGCCACTGGACGGCGTCCAGGGACAACTCGGCCCCCTGGTAGTCTTTGGGCTTCTTCTCGCGGCCCGCTATCGCCGTAACCGCGGCGGGATTCGTCTTCTCGAGGAGCGCCTGCCCGCGGGCCGCGAGCGAGGCATAGTTCGGATATCGCCGGTCGTAGCCACGCAGGCTGACGCTCAATGGCGCCGGACGGTCGCCGTCGCGCCGGTCGAGGCTCACGACGGCCCGGCCGCCCACGTCGCGGTAGTTGTAGAGGCCCTTCCGGAAGTTCTCGTTCCGGGACTCCCGCGTAAACGCATAAGCGCCCTCGGCAGCCACCTTGCCCGACAACGCCGCGCCGAACCGGTGCTTGTATCCGAGCGAGAGCGCGTGCACCTGCTTCATCTGGTAGAAGATGGCCTCCTCCACGACCTTGTCGTAGAGCGAACCGTCGAAGATGTAGATGGGCAGGATCGTGTCGCCGGAGGCCAGCCGGTAGGCGGGCAGGACGAGCACGCTTCCGACCGCGCCTCCCGTGGTCTTGCCGTGGCGAACGGCCGCGACGGCGCCCCGGAGGTCCGCCTGCAGGACCGGCACGAACCCCTTTTCGGCGGCGCCGGCGTCTCCCTCGGCGGCCACCGTCAGGATGACGAGCAGGACCCCGGTGAGCCGACGATACGTCCGCATCAGAAGCCCAGCCCCGGCGCGCCCCCGGGCTCGCCGAACCCGGGTCCCGCCTGCATGACGGAGGAGTCGCGGAACATGTTCGGCTCGACCAGGAGATCCGCCAGCCACGTGACCCCGACGTAGGGGTCGAACCACTCGTACTCGACCTCGAGGTTCATCTGGCCCAGGAGCGAATCCCATTCCCAGCCGCTGCCGGCCGAGCCGAGATACACGCCGGGATCCTGCTCATTCCCGTTGTCGTCAACGATGAACGACGAGATCGTGAGGGTCGGAGTGTCGGGCGACGCCGGGTCGCCGTACCACGTGCGCTCGAACGTCCTGAACGTGCCGACATCCGTCGCGAGCGCCGCGGTCTCGCGCACGCCCAGCCCGAACCACGCGTTGCCCAGCGCCGGCCGGCCGTCCACGACCCCGTCCTCGGGGATGCCCGTCGAGTTGAAGTCCGGATCGTGCAGGTACATCGGCGGCATCCACCACATGTTGCCCGAGGTCGTCGCGCCATTGAGGAACCAGGCCGTCGGCGTGGCGTCGTTCGGAATCCCCTGGAAGTTGACGCATCCCGCCGGATAATCCGGCACCGGATTCGCGCCCAGGTACCAGCCGGCATTCAGGTCCCCGTACTCGGTCACGAGGTAGTGCTCGAGCGGCAGGTACGACCAGTTCTCGGTGATCGTCCTCGCGTACTCGAACGCCTGCCCCCATCCGACCTGCGCGCCGCCCATCCCGTAAGACCAGGTCCCCCCGCTGAAAGCCCGCGTCGGGGCTGACCAGATCTCGACCGGATCGGACAGGTACACGTCCTCCGTGAGCTGCTCGCCGTCCTGGTTCATGATCGACCGGTACTCCTGCGTGAGCCAGTAGACCGGATACACGGAAGTGTCGCGGAACGAGATCGAGAGCCCGCGACGCACGTCGTCGAAGCGGTCCGCCGGCAGGTCCGTGTTGAACGTCAGGTCGGTCGTCATCGCCGTCAGACCCGCGCTAGGCCCGCCGTCCCGGAAGTTGAGGACCAGGTACTCGATCGTGTTGGTCGACAGGAGGTAGTTGTACTGCTCCATCTCGACCCGGTTCCCGTGCCGGTCCAGGATGACCTTCCCGAGCTGGAGGTCCGAGGTCCGTTCCATCCAGTCGTAGTAGTTCACGAGCTCGTCGGAGGAGGCGAAATCCGACATCTCGGCGTAGAGGTCGGCGTTCTCATCTTCCGCCGATTCGCCCTCGCCGGACTCCCCCGCACCGGCGGCGGCCTCGGCGGCCTTGGTCCCCGCCCCCTGCCCGCCCTCGCCGGTGGTCCCGGACGTCGTTCCGCCCGCCGGCGGCGCCACGTCGAACTGCCGCTCCATCTCCTCGAGCACAGCGGAGTCGGCGGGGTGCGGCTGGTCGATGGAGCCGTCCGGCCGGAGGCCGGCCGTCTCCCCCTCTCCGATCAGGGCCAGCAAGCGGCCCTGCGGCGAGAGCAGCTCGACGCTGTGTTCCATCGCGTCGCCCTCGTCCCGGACCGTCGCGCTCCGGCCGTCGAACAGGAGGTCGGTCCCCTTCACGGACGCGACCGCGTACGAGGACTGGATCACGAAGACCTCGTTGCCCGAGAACTTGGCGACGAGCGCGCGCACTTTACCCGCGAGCAGCCGGGTAAACACGCCCTTCTTCTTCCCCTGGACGGGTGCCATGATCTCGAGCGAAGCGTTCTCGACCAGCCGGAGGAGGTGGCCGTCCGTGAATCTCAGCTCGACCTTGCCGCCCAGGCAGGCCACGCGGTCGGCCTCGACGAGCGGCATCCCGGCGGTCGCCTGCGCCGGCGCGCCCCTGGCGCCGTGCGACACCCGCACGAGCCCGCTGACCCGGCTGACCTCGGCCAGCGGCGCCGCCGCCGCGGCCCACGAGGAACCCATCCCCGCCATCGCGAGCAAGACCAGACATGTCCTCATGTGAATCCCCCTCCGTCGTTCCCCATTCCCTGATGCTGCTTCAGCGTACCAGACTCCGCCGGGTCAGTACGACAGCGCGACTCCGGCGGAGAGGGTCAGGACCTCGTAGGCGTAGCGGATGAGCTGCTGGGACCTGTTGTTGGAACGCGCGATACGGGCGTCGGCCCCCGCCGTGAGGCTGAGCCATGACCGCACCGGGTACCAGCCCCGGAGGTTGGCGCCGTATTCCGCGTCGTGCTGGCGGGAATCCGTGTAGCTGCCGTCGAGCCGCTGGGCCGGCCGTTTGTCGAAGGTGCGGGCGAGGAAGGAGAGCCCGGCCCGGACGCGCGGCCGCAGGGCCCCCTCGCCGGGCGCCATCCATTGCCCCCACGGCTCGAGCGACACGCTCGAGAACTGGTAGAACCGGGGGATGAACGCGTGCGACGCCTGGTTCGCGTCGTAGACGCTCATGTTCGAGATGTTCCGGATCCACGAGACCCCCGTGCCCGCGGTGAAGGCCCCGAGCCCTCCGACCGACGTGTCCGCGGACAGCAGGTGCATCTGGTCGCCCCGCTTCGTGGACGCAATCGCGCCCTGGTCCGTCCGCAGGTACCGGTCGGTGTAGGCGCGCATCGAAGTCGCCCAGGACGCCCGCGTCTGGATCAGGGGATTCCACCACCATACGCCCGACAACCCGGGCTCGATCGCGTTGAAGTCCTTGGGATGCTGCTCGCGCCCGCCGATCTCGGCCGCCAACCCCGGGTTGTCCCGCAGGAGCAGGGCCGCGTTCTCGGCCGCAAGAGACCGGAAGTTGGGGTAGCTCCGGTGGTACGCCCGGAGCGAGAACGAGGCCGGCGCCTTCCGCCCCTTCGCCTCGAGATTCCAGGTGGCCGCCGCGCGCCCGCCGAGATCCAGGTAGTCGTACAGCCCCTTGCCGATCGTCTCGCCCCGCGCCTCCTGCGTCAGCGCGTAGGCGGCGTCGAACGAGAGCTTGGCGTCCCATCCGTCCCCGAGGCCCTGCTTCACGCCCAGCGACCCGGAGTGGGTCTGCCGGGACTGGAAGAGCACGACCTCCTCCACCACCCGGTTGAACAGCGAGCCCTCGAAGGCGTAGATGGGCAGGAGCAGGGTCGCGGGGGCGAGACGGTACGCGGGCAGGGCAAATACGCTCCCGACCACGCCACCCGTCCAGTGCGCGCTCGAGACCTTGGAGCCCGCGCCGCGGAGATCGGCTTCCACGATCGGGATGAATCGGGATTCCCGGTGGCCCGGGGCCACGGCCGGATCCGGCGCCGCAGGCGCCTCCGCCCCCGTGGCGGAGATCGGGACCGTCGCGACGACCGTGGACGAGGCCGGGACCCCCGGCAGGATCGCGGGGGCCGCCGTTGTCGAACCGGCCGCCGGCCCGGCGGCCAGGGCCGTCGACGAGACCGGTGGCGTGGCCGGAACGACCGATGGAGTCACCACCGCAGTGGCTGCCGCTGCCGAACACCGGGCGACGAGGAGATGTCCGGCGACGACGAGGTGAACGATCGGGGCGGCCCTCACATCGGCTGCTGGATCACGGGCGCCTGATCCATGGTCGGCGTGGGCGTGCCACCGGTCGTGGACCCGAAGATCTCGGGCGTAATCATGATGTCGATCGTGTGCGCCTCACCCCCGGCGGGATCGGCGAACTCCGATGCCTCCCACTCGAGCTCGAAGTTCACGTGCTCGGGCGCCGCCGCCTCCAGCCCCATTCCTCCGCCAGCAGCGGACGCCAGGGGATCGATCACGGTCCCCTTGTCGGATACGAAGAAGAAGCTCTCGCGCAGGAACGTCTTGTCTCCGTAGATCGTCTCGCCCGTGAACCCCCCGCGGCTGTTCAGGGAGAACGTACGGGAACCGGCACCGAAGTACGCGTTGCCGAAAACGGGCAGCCCGCTCACGACAAAGGTCGGGAACGACGGCGCGTCCATGAGGGGGTCGACCGGATAGAGCCCAGTGGCGGCATCGGGCCCGTTCGACCACAAGGAGGGACTCCCGGCGCCCTGGCTCCCCGTTGGATAGTACGGATACTCCGGCCATGTCGCTGGATCCCCGCCCGGCGCCACGCCGGCATACCAGCCGCCCACGATATAGCCGTGTTGGTCGTGGAGAAAGTGCTCCTTGGGAATCTCGTTGATCCAGAGTCGGGTCTCAGTCGTCTGCCCCCACCCGCCCGGAGCGTTCCCCCCGACGTAGTTGTAGGAGAACGTTGACGTGTTGAAGGAATCCGGGAACTCGTCGGTGAAGATGGCCTGGGGCGTCCCGAACAACGCCTCCCTCCGCACGGTGTCGCCGCGGGGACTCGAAGCCCTGGCCTCCTCCGATACCGGCCAGTAGGGGGGCTCATGGGCGGGATCGGCGAACGTCGCCGCCAGGTTCCGGCGCACGTCCTCGTAGTTCGCGGGCAGCGCCTGGTTGAACTTGAGGTCGTCCTGGTACGAGGAGACGCCCGCGTTCGGCCCCTCCTCGCGCGAATTCAGGACCAGGAACTGGATCGTGTCCGGAGCGGCCAGCCGCACGAACTCCTCCGTCCTGACCCGGTACCCGTGCATGTCGATGAGGGCCGCCCCGAGGGCGACGTCGCCCGCGTGCTCGAGGAAGTCCGCGTATTCGCCCAGCTCGTGGGAGCCCGCGAAGTCCGCGAGATCCGCGCGCAGGGCGTCCCGGTCGATGGAGGTCCCCTCGCCTCCGGCCGGCGGCGTGGTGCCGCCGCCCGTGCCGCCCGCCGGCGGCGTCCCGCCCGCAGGCGTGCCGGACGACGGGGCCGTGACGTCGAACGCGCGCTCGAGCGCGTCGAAGAACGCCGCGTCCACGGCCTTCGGCTCGACCACGGACCCGTCCGCCGAGAACCCGCCGCTCATTCCGTCGCGGATCTCGAGGCGCGACTTGCCGTCCGCGGACGTGAGCTCGAGCGTGTGGACCACGCCGTCACCCTCGGGGCGCACGCTCGCGATGAGCCCGTCGAAGAAGAGATCCGTCCCCTTGACCGAGGCGACGGCGTACGAGGACTGGACCTCGAAGGAGGTGTCGGCCGTCAGGCGGGCGACGATCGCCCGCACCCGTCCCGCAAACAGGCGCGTGAATACGCCCCGCTTGCCGCGCTGGACGGGCCCCATGATCTCGAGCACCGAGTTCTCGACCAGCCGGAGGACATGGCCGTCCGTGAACCGGATCTCGGCCCGGCCGGCCAGGCAGGATACCCGGTCGCCCTCGGCCAGCGGCATCCCGGCCACGGCCTGGTCCTGGGTCGGCGAGCCCGGGTGGGCTATCCGGACGAGTCCCGTTACGCTGCCCATCTGGGCCAGCGGGGTCCCGGCAGCCAGGGCAAACCCCTGGGCCATCATTGCCACCGCGATCACGAGTTGCCTCATCGATTGACCTCCCGCTCCGTCTGACTGTCTTAACCGCTGGGCCAGTCTAGCAGGTCCCCCGCCCGCCCTCGATGACCGGCGTCACGCTCCGGCGGCTGCCCCGCGCACGCCCAGAAAGCGCGCCACGGCCTCGAATGCCGGGCCCGGCGCCAGACAGTACCGCTCGCGCAGGATGCCCGGATGCCCCTGCTCGACGAAGGCGTCCGGCAATGCTAGAACGTGCACGGGCACCCTGATATTCCGCACGGCCAGCAGCTCCAGCACCGCGCTCCCGAACCCGCCCATCCGCACGTGTTCTTCCATCGTCACGATCCGCCCGCACCGGCCGGCCAGCGAGACGATCAGCTCCTCGTCGAGCGGCTTCACGAACCGCGCGTCCACGACGGAAGCCCTGATGCCGCGCTCGGCCGCGAGACGGTCCGCCACGGCCAGCGCCACGCTTACCTGCGTCCCGATCGCGATGAGCGCGACATCGTTGCCCTCGCGCAAGAGTCGCCCCTTTCCCACGGGGAGCGGCTTCGGGAACGGGTCCACGGGCACCCCCAGGATCTGGCCCCGCGGGAACCGGATGGACGACGGGTGGTTGAGCGAGAGCGCCGTCGCCAGCATGTTTACCAGCTCGTTCTCGTCCGACGGCGCCATGACCACGAGGTTCGGGAGGTGGCGCAGGAAGGCGAAGTCGAAGACCCCGTGATGGGTGGGGCCGTCCTCCCCCACGAGCCCGCCGCGGTCCATGGCCAGCACCACGGGGAGGTTCTGGAGGCAGACATCGTGCATGACCTGGTCGTACGCCCGTTGCATGAAGGTGGAGTAGATGGCGACCACGGGCCTCAAGCCTCCGGCGGCCAGCCCGCCCGCGAATCCGACCGCGTGTTCCTCCGCGATACCGACGTCGTGGATCCGGCCCGGGAAGCGTTCCTGGAACTTCTTCAGCATCGTGCCTTCCAGCATCGCCGCGGTCACGGCCACGATCCGGGGGTCTTCCCCCGCCAGCCGGATCAGGGCGTCCGTGAACGCGTCGGACCAGCTCGGCAGCTTGGCCTTCTTCGGCGCGAGCGCGCCCGTCACCACGTCGAACCCCGCCGGCGAGTAGTACGTGATCGGATCGGCCTCCGCGGGGGCGAACCCGTGCCCCTTCTTCGTCACCGCGTGGATGAGCGTGGGTCCCTTGAGGAACCTCGCCTGCCGGAACACCTCGGCCATCAGCGCGATGTCGTTGCCGTCGAACGGACCCAGGTACCGGAACCCGAGCTCCTCGAAGAGGACGCCCGGGCCCCAGATGCTCGTCACGTCGGCTTCGAGCCGCTTGATGAGCTGGGAGACCGCCGGTCCCACCCGCCGGTACCGCTCGAGATACGTCCTCACGCGGTCGCGGAACCGCCCGTACCGGGTGGAGGTGATGATCCTGGTCAGGTACTGGGACATCGCGCCAACGGCCTTCGAGATCGCCATCTCGTTGTCGTTCAGGACGACGATCATGTCCGGCTTCAGGTGCCCTATCTGGTTCGCGGCCTCCATCGACATGCCGTTCGGGAAGGACCCGTCGCCGACGACGGCGATGACCTGGCCGGTCTCGCCCTTGAGGTCCCGCGCCACCGCCAGTCCGAGCGCCGAGGACAGCGCCGTGCCGGCGTGGCCCGTGTGGAACCAGTCGTGCGGGCTCTCAGCCGGCTTCGGGAACCCCGACAGGCCCCCGGTCTTCCGTAGGGTCGGAAAACCGTCCCGCCGGCCCGTCAGGAGCTTGTGGGTGTAGCACTGGTGACCCACGTCCCAGAGGATCCGGTCCCGCGGGCTCTCAAAGACGATGTGCATCGCCATCGTGAGCTCGACGACGCCGAGATTAGACGAGAGATGGCCCTGGTTCGCCGCGACCGTCTTCAGGATCGTCTGCCTGATCTCCTCGGCGAGGGTCGCAAGCTCCGCGGGCGAGAGGCGTAGAAGATCCGCGGGCTGGTTGACGCGGTCCAGGAGTCCCATCAGGAGGCCCTCGTGAGCGTGAATTCAGCGATCCCGGCGAGGACACCCGAGCGGCCGTTGAGCGCGGCCAGCGCGCCCCGGGCCTCGCCGAGCAGGGCCTCCGCGCGGGCCTTGGCGGGGACGAGTCCGGCCACCGACGGGTACGTTGCCTTGCGCCGCGCCGCGTCCGACCCCGCGGCCTTCCCCAGCGCCACCGGATCCCCCTCGACGTTGAGCACATCGTCCACGATCTGGAACAGCAGCCCGAGCGTTTCGCCGTAACTCGACAATGCGGTGCGAACGTCCCCGTTCGCCCCCCCGAAGATGGCGCCGGTCATGACCGACGCCCGGATCAGGGCCCCGGTCTTCTTCCGGTGGATGAAGAGGACTTCAGCTTCGCTGACGTTACGTCCCTCGGCCATCCAGTCGGCCGCCTGCCCCCCGACCATGCCCAGCGAGCTCGCGGCCTCCCCCACGAGGGCCGTCACCTCGGCCACCGCGGCCGGCGCCACCCCCTCGACCTTCGCGTTCTCACCGATGAGTTTGAACGCGTGAGCCAGGAGCGCGTCGCCCGCGAGCAGGCTGAGCGTCTCCCCGAAGACCTTGTGGTTCGTGGGGACACCCCGCCGCAGATCGTCATTGTCCATGCAGGGCAGATCGTCGTGGATGAGCGAATAGGTGTGGATGAGCTCGAGCGCGCAGGCGGAGGGCATGACCGCCTGCGCCGTCGCGCCGCACGCCTCCGCCGCCGCGATCGCGAGCAGGGGCCGGATCCGCTTGCCTCCGGCCATGACGCTGTATGTCATCGCTTCGTGCAACCGGGTCGGCGGCTCGGCGACGGAAGGCAGGAACCGCCTCAGCGATTCCTCCACGGAGGAGCGCCTGGCGTCCAACCAGGCCGAGAGGTCCGTCACCCCTTCGCTTCTTCCTCGGTGGATTCGTCAGGCTCGTCGTCTGCGGCGAGCCCCTCGTCATCGCCGGGGACCTCGGCCGCGCCCTCGGGCAACTCCCGCAGGACCCGCTTCCCGTCCTTCGTCCTGGTCGCGATCTCGACCCGCCGCTGGGCGTCCTCGAGGCGCTTCGTGCACGCCTGGATGAGCTTCACGCCGCGCTCGAAGAACTTGAGCGATTCGTCGAGTTCGAGGTCGCCGGCCTCGAGCTTGTCGACGATGCCGCGCAGCTCGACGAGCGCCTTCTCGAACTTCAGCTCCGGTTCCTTGTCCTTGGGGTTCATGGGAGGTCCTCCATGATCGCACGAGCCGTCGCCCGAACGGAACCCTTCGCCAACCGGATCTCGAGATCCTGTCCTGGCGTCACTTTCGCGGCGTCCTTGACGACCTCGCCGCCCGGCAGCGCGAACGCGATCGCGTACCCGCGGCCCAGGACCGCGAGGGGCGACAGCGCGTGCAGGCGCCCCGTCAGGCCCTTCATGCGCTGGTCGGCCTCCCCCACCCGGCGGGTGACCCCGGCCGCCAGCCGGCTCCCGAGCTGCTCCATAAGCTGGCGCTGGCGCTTGAGCGTCTCGACCGGCGAGGCGCCCCGCAGCCGCGTGGCCAGGTCCCGGAGCCGGCTTTCGAGGTCTTTGAGCAGGTTCCGCGCGGCCGCGTTGAGCCCTTCGGTCGCGTCGTCGAGGTCCTGGGCTTGTGACTCGACGACCGAGCGCAGGCTGCGTTCCATACGCTCCCGGGCCTCGCGAATCTCGCGCGCGAGATCGGACCGCGACGGCGTCACGAACTCGGCCGCCTGCGACGGGGTGGACGCCCGCACGTCCGCGACGAAGTCCGCGATCGTGACGTCGCGCTCGTGCCCGATGCCCGTGACGACCGGCAGTTCGGAGGCCGCGATCGCGCGGCACACGGCCTCGTCGTTGAAGGCCATCAGGTCCTCGATGGACCCGCCCCCCCGGCACAGGGCCAGGAGGTCGAAGCCGCCCATGGCGTTGGCATCCCGAATAGCCTCGACGATCTGGGCCGGCGCGTCATCGCCCTGCACCAGCACCGGGAAGACGACGATGTGCTGGCCCGGGAACCGCCGGCGCGTGACCTTGAGGAAGTCGGTCACCGCCGCCCCCTCGGGAGACGTAACGAGCGCGATGGCGTGCGGGAAGGAAGGGAGGGGGCGCTTGCGTTCGTCGTCGAAGAGCCCTTCCGCGGCGAGCGCCTTCTTGACCGCCTCGATCCGGGCCTGGAGCGCCCCGAGTCCGGCCGGCTCCACGGCCTCCGCGATGATCTGGTACGTGCTCCGCCGCGGGTACGCGGTCGCCCGGCCGAAGACGAGGACCTCCATCCCGTTCTCGAGCTCGAACTTGAGATTGCGATTCGCACCGCGGAACATGGCGACGTCGAGGACGGCGTTCTCGTCCTTGACCTGGAAGTAGAGGTGCCCGCTCGAATGCACTCCCCGGTACCCGGTCACCTCGCCCCGGACGTAGACGGCCGGATGCGCCGTCTCGATCAGGGCCTTGATCTCGGAGGCGAGCTGGGAGACCGTGTAGACGGGAATCCCGTCGCGCGCCTCCGGTTCGGGGGCGTACGCGAACAGCTCTCCGGTCTCCGCCTTCTTCCTGGTCACCGCCCTATCCTCACGGAAGGTCAGTCGCCCGGCTGGTCGACCGTGGTCACCGTGGCGGCTGATTCGGCGTAGGCGGGCGCGGTCTCGAGACCCGAGGACGGCTCCGTGGCCGGCGCGGCCTCGAGCATGATGCCCCTGGTGCGGCGCAGGCCGCGGGTGACCGCCGCGGTCCCCTGGCCCTCGAGCGCGGGCAGGGCCTCGCCGGGCGTCCCGGTGGTCGCGAGCGCCTTGATCGCCTCGTTCCCGAACGGCGGGGTCACCGTGAACTTGAAGTCGTCGGTCGAGGACGGAATCGTGTAGATCACACCCGCCCTGATGCGCCCGGCTCCAGGCGACGACCAGTCGTTCGGGAAGATCGTGTTGAGCTTCCCCTCGGCGTCGACGTAGACGAGCCGGAGCGTGCAGTCCCGGTTCGCGCGCACGTGGACGACGATTTCCTCGCCGCCCTGGTAGGTCGCGGCCTCCCCGCGATCGGTCCACAACTCGACCTTGAGGTCGGATGTCGTCTCGGGCTGGTCCGCGACCACCACGGCTGCCGCCACCGGCTCCTCGGAAGCCGGTGCAGTCGAGACGGCGGGCTCTGTGGCGGCTGGGACGTCGGCCGGCGCAGAAACCGCCGCGGTCACTTCTTCCACATCGATGCCGCGCGTGTGCCGGATCCGGATCGCGGCCAGCTCGGCCGATGCCGACATCCCGAAGACCGCCCGCTCCGGCCGCACGGGATGCCCCCCCGGCTGGTCCAGCCACGCTTCCGCGCGACCGTTCAGGACGCGTCCCCGGACCACGTACCCCTTGTTCCCGCCCGCCCGCAGGGCCGCATACGTGACCACCTTGAACCGGGGATTCGCCTTCAGCCCGAGCTCCACGGCATTCCGGAGCCTGCGGGCCGACGCGCCGCCGAAGCCCGACTCGCCGACGGTGAAGTCCTCGACCGCGACCGTGAGCTTGCGCGACCCCGCGAGTTTCACGAGCTGGGCCGACAGGGATTTCCCGGCCGCCTTCACGGCGGCCGCGTCGGCAGCCATCGCCGCCGGCGGCGCCGCCAGCGCCAGACCCGCGGCGAGCGCCGGCCCGAGGAGGTGGATCACTGCCCCACCGTGCCGGGTGTCACCGCCATCGGCATGTCCGTACCGGCACTGCGCTTATACGGGTGCTGGTTCCCACCCGTCATCCGCGGCACTTCCTTGCCGACGTAGTACGAGAGCTCGTCGAGGCTGACGCTGCCGCTGCGATCGACGTCGGCCCCGCCGAGCAGGCCCTTCAGAAGCGAGAGCGTGAACGCGCCGTGGCCCCTCGTCTCGCCCGGCAGCCTCCACTCGTCCCGCTCCTCGGAAGTCTCGCCCGCCTTGCTCGCCGAGACGATGAACGTCCCCTCGGCCTCCTTCAGCGTCCTGGCCAGGTCCTCTCCCGCCTCGGCGCCGCGCATCGCGACGGTCATCGAGCCCGCGTGGCACGTGTCGACGAAGAGCACGACCTTGGAGACGTGGGTCCGCAGCTTGGTCACCGACTCGTCGAAGTCGCTCCACCGCAAGCCGTGGGACATGAGGTTCTCCGGCGTCGCGTCGTACGGAAGGTAGTAGTAGCTCCCGGTCACGCGGTCCTGGACGCCATGCCCCGCGACGAAGACCATGGCCACGTCGAAATCCGAGGCCTGGCCCAGGAACTTGACGACCGCCTCCAGGATCGTGTCCCGCGTGACCCCCTCGTTCACGAGCACTTTGGTGAACACACGGCCGTAGAGCTTGCCCTCCTGGCCCTTGAAGACCTCGGCTAGCTTCGTGGCGTCGTGGTCCGCGAACTGGAGGCTCATGCCCCCGGTCTTGTACTTCGACACCCCGATCGAGAGCACGTAGAGATCCGGGCGCGCGCCCGCGGGCGCCGCCGGCCCCGACGCTGTCGTGCCCGTCCCCGCCTTGGGCACCTTGTTCCCGCTCAGCCGGCCCCGCAGGCGATCCATGAGCCCGGGACGGGCCGCCGGCGCCACCGCCGCGTTCGCCGCCGCGGGCGCCGCCGCCGTGGTGACAGCCCCCCGGACGACCGGAATCGCGTACTCGGACACGTTCCCGGCCTCGTCCGCCGCCCGGACCGTGATCTTGGTCTCGCCGGGCGCGAGCTTGATCGTCTCCTCGAAGGGCATCTGCGCCTTGGTCTTCTTCTCGACCGAGATTCCGCGCTTCTTGCCCAGACGCTTGCCGTTCACCTCCACCCAGGCCACGGAACGGTCGTCCTGGACGAGCCCCGAGACCACGACCTCGTCGCCCGGCACCGCGCCGCCGGGCAGCGGAGCCGTGATGTCGATGGCGGGGGGATTGCGGTCGGCGGGCGCCGCCGGCCTCGGCCTCGGAGTCGATGCCGGGGCGGGCGTGGCGGCGGCCGGCCGGGAAGGAGCCGGAGCCGCGGCCGGGGCCGGTGTCGAGACCGGCGCGGGCGTGGAAGCGGTCGTCGCGGGAGCCGATGAAGGAGCCGACGGCTCACCCATCCGCCACACCCGGACCGTCCCGTCGAAGCTGACTGACGCGAGGTAGCGCTTCGTCGGGTTGAACGCCACGCCGCTGACGTCACCCGTGTGCCCCGCCAGGCTCTCGGCCAGTCCGCCGTCCGGCATGCTCCAGATCTTGACCGTCTTGTCCTCACCCGAGGACGCGAGGAACCGGCTGTTCGGACTGAAGGCCACGCCCGTGACCCAGTCCGTGTGCCCCGACATCACCTTGAGCGAAGCTCCGGACTCGGGGTCCCACAACCGGACCGTCTTGTCGTAGCTTCCGGACGCGAGCAGCTTGCCGTCCGGGCTGAACGCGACAGACAGGACGGACCCCGTGTGGCCCTCGAGTGTGCGCAGTTCCGCGCCCCCGGGCACGCTCCAGATTTTCACCGAGCGGTCCTCGCTGGCCGAGGCGAGGACCTTCTTCACGGGGCTGAACGCCACGCACCGGACGTCGAGCCGGTGGCCCTTGAGCGTCGCCAGGAGCGATCCATCGTCCGCATTCCAGAGCCGGACGGTCTGGTCGTGCCCGCCGGACGCGACCAGCTTGCCGTCGGGACTGAACGCCACCGCGAGCACGACTCCGTCATGGCCCTTGAGCACGTGCTCGACCGTCCCCTCGGGAAGCTTCCAGAGCCTGACGGTGCCGTCGCCGCTCGCCGACGCCAGGAGCTTCTTCACCGGGCTGAAGGCCACCGCGGTGACCGTGTTGTCGTGGCCCTCGAGCGTGCGCTCGTATCCGCCGCCGACCTTCCAGATCCGGATCGTCTTGTCGTACCCGCCGGTGGCGAGCCACAACCCGTCGGGACTGAACGCGACCGCGTGCACCTCGCCGCTGTGCCCGCGCAGGGTCGCGGCGAGCCCGAACTCCTCCGCCAAAGCCGGCCTGGACGCCACCACCGACGCCACCGCCGCAATCGCCGTCCACCGCGTCCCGATTCCCATCATTCGCCTCCCTGTCAGCGAGCTTCCCGCGCGAGCCGCGTCGCCATCGCCGCCAGCCCGCTCAGCACCTCGTCCATCGACCGGCCGCGCAGGCTGTCGCCGTGCACGACTTCGCCGCTCTCGACGTCCACCGCCTGAATCGTCACTACGTAAACTCCCCCGAGCCGCCCAAAACTCCCGACGACCATGCGCTGAACGTTCAGGAGCTTGCCCAACTGAACCGCCCGCTCCGAATCGGTCGCCCCCGTCTGCTGGAGCGCCTGCTCCGCCATCACCTGCTCCATCCGCGCGCGCTCGAGCAGGCGGAACGCCTTCGTCTTGGCGACTTCGGCCCGCAGCATGTCCGACACCCCCGCCGCGTCGTCCGCCCCCACGTTCTGGGGCGCCAGGTTCGCGACGGCCAGGTTCAGCACCGGCCGGGGCCCGCCGGTCGCCGCCGCCGTGCCCGGCACGATCGTGAGCGTGCAACGGCTCGCGGCGCGGGAGGTATCCGGGAGCCGCCCGATTCCTGCCATCGCCCCGCGAAAGACCTCGCTCCCCGCGGTCCCGAGCGACCGGAAGGCACCTTTGGCGACCGCCGCCTGGAGCTCGGCGACGGGCTCCGTGGTCGCGACCGCCTCCACGACCTCGCTGCCGAACGGGGGCCGCGCCCGGAACTTGAACGTCGCCCCCGCCCACGGAAGCGTGAACAGGGCGCCACCCTTGATCTGGTTGGCGGCCTGGAACTTGTTCGGGAACAGGAGGTCCACGTTCCCCTCGGCGTCGGCGTGGAAGAGGTAGACGTAGCAGTCGCGGGTCGCCTGCACGTTGAACACGATCTCGTCGCCCTCGCGGTAGGTCGCGGACTCGCCCCGGTCCGGCCACGTCTTGACCGCCAGGGCGCCGGGCGCCGGCGTGCCCGTGCCCGCCGCGCGGCCGAAGGCTTCCATCACGCCCTCGGCGGTCTCCCGGTTCGTCGGCTGGACCTCGATGCCGGCCGGCAGGTCGGCGGCGGGCATCATCGCCGTAGCGGCGCCGATCCCCGTCCCCTCGCCCGCCTTCACGATCTGGAACGACACCTGGAGCCCGTCCGCTTTCTGCCAGTAGCTGATCGTGAGCAGGGCGTCCGGCTTCGGCAGGAGCTTGCCCGCCGCCTCGGCGCTCGTCCGGACCGCCTCGAGCGAGAGCTGCGCGCTCCGGATCTGGGCCGTGAAGACCTTGTTGGGAATGACGCGGAACGGCGGGGCGCGGCGCATGAGCTCTTCCTCCGTGAGCTGGACGAGCCAGGAGGCGACAGGCGAGCCGAAGGTCGTGTCCTGCCACGTGGCGGACGCGACCGCGACCGTGACCGGCCCGGCCCCGACGGCCTCGGCCAGCGCCTCGACCGCGCTCGCGAGCCCCATCGGGCCCGCCTGCGCGCCCCGGAGCTCCTCGACCGCCTTCGTGAGCTGGTCGATCTGGCCGATCTGGCCGACCCGGTCCGCCATCCCGGCGGCGTTCGCGGCACCCCTGGCCGCGGCCAGTTTCGTCAGGGCGTCCTGGAACTTCCGCTCCGCGCGGTCGGGGAAGCCCTTCCGCTTGTCCTCGGTCGCGTCCTTGACGAGCGCCTGCGCCTCCGCGAGCGCGGCCTGCAGCTCGGTATTTCGCTTCTCCCACTCCGCGGCCTGCGCCTTCGCCTTCTCGGCCGCCGCGACGATGGCCCGGTCCACGTCGGCCTCCGCGATCGATCCGCGGCCGTAGACGATGTAATATTCCACGGCGCCCGTCGCCTTGACGCCCCACATCTCGATGTACCACTCGTCGATCTTGAACTTGGAGACCAGCGCGCTGGTCGCGATCTCCTGCATCCCCCGCTGGGCGACGGTCGGATCGACCGTTCCGCTCGCCAGTCCGTAGGAAGCCGAGAGCTTCTGCCAGCGCTCCGAGATCTGGGAACCCACGTAGGCGGCGACCCGGGACCGCGCGTGTTTCTCGGCCGCGTCCCTGGCGCCTTGCTGGGCGGCGTCCTTGGTGGACAACCCCACGAAAATCACCCGGCCGTTCTGGACCTCGGTCTCCTTCACGGTCCAGGCCGGCGCGCCCCCCTCGGGCATCGTCCGGACCAGCGCCGCGCTGGAGAATGCCGCGGTAGCTGGGACGTCCGGTCGCACGGCACCGCCCCCGCACGAAACGGCGAGGGCCGCGGTCGCCACGAGCGCGATCGACGCGGCCCTCACCGGACTACCTGAGTTCAACTTCTTCTCAATGAGCCGGAACGGGTGTGGTCCCGCCGGGAGCCGGCGCCGGGGCCGCCCCTTCCGGACCCGCCGAGCCGAAGCCGGCCGCCTTGGCCGCCTCGAACATGCTCATCGCGGTCTGGTACTGGGTCCGCATCTTCGCGTCCTTGGCCGCGTCCATGCGTTCCTTCGCCTTCGCCGCCTCGCCGGTCATCATCGACGCGTAGGCCTCGTCGATCGCCTTCGTGGGCACGTTGGCCAGCCCGTAGACCATCCAGTACTCCTCGCCGCTCGGCCGGGCCCAGCGCTCGATGTACCACTCCGTCACGCGGACCTTGCTCGCCACGCCGGCGGTCATGATCTCCTCGAAGCCGCGCCGCGCGACCGTGGCGTCCACGACGTCGCTCGACAGCCCCGCGGACAGCGTGAGCTTCTGGAGCTTCTCCGAGAACGCGCTCCCGAGATACGCCACGACCCGCGCCCGCGCGTTCTTCTCCGCGCCGTCGCGCGCGCCCTGCTGGGTCGCCTGCTTGTCGGAGAGCCCGACGAACCACAGGAACCCGTCCTTCTCGGCCGGCTCCTTGACGATCCAGTCCGGCGCCACCGCCGGGATCGTCGAGATCACCTTGTCCGTCGTCGGGGCGGCGGTCGCCGCGCTCCCGACGCCCTGGGGCTGCGCGCCGCCGCATCCGGCCATCACGGCGCCCGCCAACAGGACCATAACAACGCCCATCGACTTGTGCATCGATATCCTCCCTTGCATGACTCTCATCCTCGATCCCAATCGAGTGAGGTTATTCTAGACCAAGGGACGGCTCCGGGGTCAAATGGCGGGAACGGTCCCCCGGCAACGGTTTCCGGACGAAAAAGAACGTGCGCGGGGGGAGATTTGAACTCCCACGAGCTTGCGCCCACTAGGTCCTGAGCCTAGCGTGTCTGCCATTCCACCACCCGCGCGCGTTAAGGGGAGGGACGGTCTTTGGATCATTGGATTCTTCCCGGGACCGACTGATCCCGGGGCCGTCCCCAACCCACCGATTCTACCGCAATGGCCTCTTACGGAGCATTCCGGCATGCCCTGCGCGTGCGAAGCAGTCCTCGAACCCCAGCCTCAGCCGAGAATCCAATGATCCAAAGACCGTCCCTGATCTTCCGCGCCTGGCGCCTCGAACCGGCGGGCTAACCCTCGGTGGCCCGGAGGAGTCACGCCGTGGTCTGGTATTCGATCTTTCGCGCGTCCGTGACGCGCTTCGAGGCGTCCATGACTTCCACGGACACGAGGTTGCCGCCGGCGTCGTAGTCCAGGATCACGCCCTGCTTGTCCTCGTCGCTTTCCGCCACGAGCACGTTGTCCATCAGAATCACGCTGAGGGTGTCAGTGCGCTGATCGTACGTGACTTTCATCGTTAGGGCCTCCAGTACTTCTCTATCTTACCTGTTCGGTACGCCGTCACGACTTCCGGCGGGCGGCAGTCGGTGTCCACGAACACGCGAAGCAGATACGGCTTTCCCGCCGTGGCGACCCTGGATTGCAGCACATCCCGTCCCGCACGCACCGTCCAGCGCTGACCGGGAGCCGCCAGGACCTCCCCCAGCTCGTCCTCACGAATGCCGCGTCGCCGCATCTCGAAGAGCGCATGTGGCGTCACTACAAACCGGTCAACCGGCTCAGCCATGGCTACGCCGACACCGCGACGAGCTTGAGGCCCCGATGACTCATTCAATCACCAGCTTTCCTCGCTGTTTGGTCCCCTTGTTCTCCACAGCCCACCAGTAGACTCCTGGGGCCACGCGCCTCCCGGCTCTATTCCTGCCGTCCCACTCGTACAAGTCCGTCCCGGGCTTATCTTCCCACACGAACCACCTGAGCGACAACGGACCGGAGGACTGGATGGTGACAAGGAATGATGGCGCTCGCGTCCTTCGTCAAACTCGCGAGTGCTCGCTGACCCCCCCGTGCCTTCTCAAGCAGCAGCCTGCCCCGCCCAGGCCACTTACTCATAGACCTGCCCGCTCGTCTTCGCCTCGTGATAGAGGTTGTTGGGCACATCGTTCCAGTAGGCGTATTTTTCCCGGCTCACGACCACGAGGTCCACGGGAACCAGATGACGGCGCGCAAGCGGCTGCAAGACGGCACGCAAACGGACCATCTCTTCCACCCGATCCCGAACTTCCGGCTCGACCACGAGGTAGTCAATGTCGCTCTTCGGCCCGGCGGTACCACGGGCGCGCGAGCCGAACAGTATCACCTGTGAACCCGGCGGAGCACTCCTGGCGAGGAGCTCCGCCGCCTCACGGATCAACGAGTCGTCAACCACCGATGGTCCCCCTGTCACGCGCGTGTGCATACATAGTACCTCTATCGCATCGGCTCCCGCGTAGGGGGAGGGACGGTCTTGGGATCATTGGCCTCTTACGGAGCATTCCGGCATGCCCTGCGCGTGCGAAGCAGTCCTCGAACCCCAGCCTCAGCCGAGAATCCAATGATCCAAAGACCGTCCCTGATCTTCCTCATGATGGAGGGGAACCACGCCCGACTCAACGGCTATACTATGCCCATGGGACTGACCGAGTACATCGGGATGGCTATGGCACGCGCCCGGTTCAAGCTGCTGAAGAGCGGCATTATCCTCGGGACGATCCCCGGCTGCCAGGGGGTCTGGGCCGAGGGCCGGTCGCTCGACGCCTGCCGAAACGAGCTTCAGGAGGTACTCGAAGACTGGATCGTCCTCAAGCTCCGGGATGGAGATCACCTGCCCAAGTTCGGCAAGCAGACCCTGAAGATCCCGTCCGCCGTACATGCCTGAACCCGTATCCCGGCGGGAGCTCATCCGCCGGTTCAGGCAACTCGGGTTCACCGGTCCGCTCGAAGGCGCCAAGCATGCCTTCATGACCAAGGGCGAACTCAAGGTCCGGATGCCCAATCCCCACCGGGGCGACATCGACATCTCCCTGCTCAAGGAGATCCTGCGCCAGGCGAACCTCGCCTGGACCGACTGGGAGTCCGCCGCCTGACCGCGGGCGAGAACGGGGAGCCGTCCCCCCACTACCTTTCATGCCTAGCGCAGTCAAAACAGGGGCAGGATCCCAGATTCCGAATAACGTCCCTCTACTTCGTCGAGGCGGGACGCGCACCGACACTTCCTGAGTCCGGCTCGAACATACCCCGTATGATAGGTAGCCATGGCGTTACCGGTAGCCGTGTTGACCGTTCGCCGAGCGCGGATTCGGGCCGAGATCGCGGACACCCACCTCGCAAAGATGCTGGGGCTCATGTTCCGCCGGCGCCTGGCCCGGAACGCGGGGCTGCTCCTGTGCTTCCGCTGGACGGCCAATCACGGCATCCACATGCTCAACGTCAGGTTCCCGCTCGACGTCCTCTTCCTCGGGGCCGACGGCCGGATCGTGCATATTCATCGCGCGGTCCCGGGCGAGTGGGGATTCAGCGCCGGGCAGCCGATCCGGTACGTCCTCGAGGTTAACGCCGGGTTCTGCCGGCTTCACGGCATCCGGGCCGGCGACCGCTGCGCGCTCCCGGCGGCCTTGGCCCGGCGAAATACCTCGTTCCCGGGATAGAGGTCGGCGGCGGCCCGGTAGACCGCCAGGGCCTCGCGGTCCCGATGGAGCTGATGCAGCACGGTCCCGAGGTTCAGATACGCGCCCTCGTAGACACACCGGCCCGTCATGACCTCCCGCACGTGTGGCAAGGTCTCCCGCCACCTGCCCTCTTGCGCGAGAAGCTCCGCCAACCGCTGGTGGAAGCAGAGCACGGTCGGGGCGGCGGCCACGACACCGGTCAACAACTCGATCTGGAACGAATTGGATGCGCGCATGTCCGGATCGACGTACTCCTCGGTCCCCGGAAGGTACTGAATCGGCCGGGGCGGAACCGGCGAATGGGGCGTGATCCGGTAAACCACCCACCGCCCGTTCTGCTCGTCCAGCCGGAGGTCGCAGAATACCTCGTCCACGGACGCCGTCCACCACGCCGCCCATAGCCGGATCTGGTCGATGGTCAGCCCCTGCCCCATCAGCCTCCGGTACGTCGCGTTGCGCATGGATGCGACCTGGTTGAGCGCGACGTGGGTGACGCCGATCTGCCGGATCCGCGCCCCGATCTCGGTGACGGTCCGGGACCTCCGGACGATCGCGGCGAGGCAATCGCGATCAGTTGCGTCCTGCGCGATCGCGGGGCACCCCGCGCCCAGATACGCGCTTCGCACGTCCCCGACCACAAGCACGCGGTCGCCCTGTCGGGCCGCCCGGGCCAGAAACTCCCCCGCCCGCCAGTAGGATCCGAGCGTCCGCGCGTGAAACGCGGCGGGGGGTTCCAACCCAAGGGCGCACGGGAGGACCGGCTTGGGGACCGGGCCGGCGGATTGCACGAGCGCGAGGGTTGGCACGAACCCGAGCCACGCGATCCCGGCCAGCGCGGCCGTGCCCGGGGAGCGCCACCGCCCGGCGCCTGCGAGCGCCGCCGCGAGACCCTCGGCCGCCGGACCGCACAGGAGCAGGAGCGCGGGGGCCATGTACCGGACGTCCGGCCAGACCGCCGCCCAGACGACGCCGCTCGAGATCGCGACGAGCCAAGGGGCCCACGCGCCGGGCCGTCGGGCGCCCGGTCGCCGGAGACACAACGGCAGGCCCACCAGCAGGAGCGGAAACTCGCGCGTCACGTGCCCCAGCACGGTCCCCGCGACCGCCCAGGGGGTGGCGGCATGCTCGGGCCGCAGCCATAGCCGTTCGAAGATGTAGTTCCCGTAGGCCGCGTCCCATCCCGTCCCGCCGAAGCCGAACGGGAACGCCGGATTACCCGTTAGCCACCACGTACGGGCCACCAGGGGCCCCGCCGCAGCGAGCGCCCCGGCGAACGAGAGGAGAACGAACCAGCCCAGTCCGGCGCGGGCCGCCACGGCGGCCAGGAGGATTCCGCCCCCGAAGACGGCCGTCGACTGCTTCGCGGCCACCGCCCACCCCAGCGCGACGCCGCACAGGAGCCACGCCCCGCCCCGCCGCCGCGGCGCGTCCCGGCCGGCCTCCCAGGCCAGGTACCCGAGGAATGCGAACCCGGCCGCCGGGAGGTCGGGCTTGAACCAGGGCACGTAGATCGAGATCCCGCCGGAGGCCAGCAGAATCACGCCGCCCGCCGCCGCCGCTTCGTCACCCGACCGGCGCCGGAGCCAGCCCCACATGAGGCACACGATCGCGGCGAAGACAACCGCATTCAGCGTGTGCGGACCGACGACGCCGCCCAGGAGCGACAGGATCTGCTCCACCAACAGCGGCCAGCGGTACTGCATGTGGGGCGCGTCCGTGATCCGGTGGAGCGCGCGGAACCAGCCGGGCGCGGCCACATGGTAGGCGAGCGCGTCCTCCGTGTTCTCGGGCACGGCGGAGAGCAGGAGCAGAACAGCGGCGAGCGACACCCCGAGCGCGAGAATGCCGCGGCCGGCGACGGGAGCCTGCCAGCGGGACGGATGGAGCCGGGCCGCCCCGGCGCACGCGCTACCGGCCAGGATGACGGCCACCGACCACTCGACAGCCGGGTAGAGGAGGCCGGCCAAACCGAGCCCCGTGGCCGCGGTCGCGACCAGGGCCAGCCCGGCGAGCACGCGGGCGCCGGTCCGAACGGCGGGAGGCAGGGCCGCGTCACCCCGGATCCAGCCCAGGCTCAGGCGCCCGGCGGCGTGGCATCCGAGCCACAAGACCGCTCCGGCGAACGCGGCGCCTGTCACCTCGATCCAGTGGCGGCCGAAGACCGCTATTCCCGGCCATTGGGCGGCTTCCCAGGTCGCGCGCCACGCCGCGGCCAGGATGGCGTGGAACGGGACGCCGCGCCACGCGATCACGGCCGTGGCCACGAGGGTCCACCCGACCGCGAATCCGATTCCCCGGCGCCCGGTCACGTCAGTAGAGGCCATGGGATTGCCAGTCTACCGCGTCCCGGACCGGGCTGTCGGGTCAGGCCTTCGGAAATTCCTCCACCGGCATGATGCCGGACTCGAGCCACGCGTACCGGCCGTCGAGTACCCGGCGCGCGAGCCGGTAGTGGGCACGGTCGTCGTGGTGCCAGAATCCATGGAACCCCGCCGTGATCCGACGGCGCGCGAGCAGGCAGAAGTCGTCGGCGAGCTCGACCGCCTCGGGGCGGCTCTCGTCCCCGGCCAGGTGCCGGGCATACGCGCACGCGCACTCCATGGCGAAGAGGTCCACGGCGATGTCGACGCCGCGCGCGAGGAGCGCCTGCCGCTTCTCGAGCGCCGGACCGTTGAGGATCATGAGGTGGAACAGCGCGCGCGCGAGCCGATTCGACCGGCGGCGCACCCAGCGCAGGTGCCGCCCCAGCCTCCCCCAGCCCGCATACGGGCCCAGGATCCCGTGCGGGAGCCACCGGGCCGGGTACCAGCCGGCGTAGAACACGCCGGCCTTCACCGCGTCGCGGACCAGCCGGCCGAGCCCCGCGGCCTTTGGATTCACGATCGACCCCGCGGCCCGCATGTGCTTGTCCAGCGCCTCCCGGATGATGAACAGCCGCATGATCTCGCTCGATCCCTCGATGATGCGGTTGATCCGGTGGTCCCGGAGCATGCGCTCGACCGGGTAGGACACCTCGCCGCGCGCCTTCAGGGACGCCTCGGTCTCGTAGCCCCTGCCTCCCCGGATCTGCATCGCGTCGTCCATGATCCGCGACCCCTCCTCGCTGCAGAAGAGCTTGGCCATCGCGGCCTCGAGCCGGATATCGGCCGTGTGCCGGTCCGCGAGGGCGGACGCCCAGGAGGTAACCGCCTCCATCGCGAAGGTGGTGGCGGCCATCGACGCGATCTTCTGGGCGACGGCGTCATGGTGGCCGATCGGCGCGCCCCACTGGACCCGGTGCGCGGCCCACCGCCGCGTCATCGCCACCGCCGCCTTGGCGCCCGCCGTGCTCGCCGCCGGGAGCGTGAGCCGCCCGGTGTTGAGCGTAGTGAGCGCGAGCTTGAGCCCCTGCCCCTCCCCGAGGATGATGTTCTCCTTCGGAACCCGCAGGTCCTTGAACCGGATCAGCCCGTTCTGGATCGCACGGATGCCCATGAACCGGCACCGCCCCAGGATCTCGAACCCCGGCGTCTTCGTGTCCACGATGAACGCCGTTATCTGCTTCCTCATCTTGCCCCGGATCTCGCGGTCGGGCGTGCGGGCCATGACGACGATGACGTCGGCGACCAGCCCGTTCGTGCACCAGAGCTTCTCGCCGTTGAGTAGATAGGCGGCGCCGTTCTCGACCGGGGTCGCCGTGGTCGCGACCCGGGCGGGGTCGGAGCCCACTTCCGGCTCGGTCAACGCGAATGCCGAGATCGCGCCCTGGGCGAACAGCGGGAACCACTTGGCTTTCTGCTCCTCGGTCCCGAAGAGCTTCAGGGGCTGGGGCACCCCGATCGACTGGTGGGCCGAAAGCCAGACCGCCGTGGAGCCGCAGTGGCTGGCGATGAGCCCGATGGCCCGGTTGTAGTTCACCTGCGAGAGCCCGAGCCCGCCATAGCTCTTGGGGATCTTCATCGCGAACATCCCCATCCCGGCAAGACCCTTGATCACGGCCTCGGGAAGGTCCTGGGCCCGGTCGATCGCGTCGGCGTCGACGTTCGCGGCGAGGAACTCCCGCAGCGTCGCGAGCAGGGCGTCGCCCTCCCGCCGGTCCTCCTCGGATTGGGCCGGCCACGGCCACACGAGCGATTCGTCGACGCGCCCCATGAAGAGCTCCGCCGCGAAGCTCGGCTGAGTCCACTCCGTCTGTCGCGCCGCCTCGGTCACCTCCAGCGCATCGGCCTTGCCCCGGCTCATCCTGCTCGTGTCAATCATGCTCATGACCGCACCCCCTTCAGGCGCCGTTCTTCTTCCCGCAGGAGCCGGCGCAGTGTCTTGCCGATGATGTTCTTGGGCAGGAACGCGCGGTACTCGAACTCCTGCGGAATCTCGAACTTCGCCAGCGACTTCGCGCACCACTCGACGAGATCGGCATGCGTCGGCCGATCCCCCTTCGGCACGATGTAGGCCTTGATCCGCTCCCCCTCCGCCTGGTCCGGGAGCCCGACCACGACGACGTCCGCGACGCCCGGATGCCGGAGCAGGACCTCCTCGACGTTGCGGGGGTACACGTTCTCGCCGCGCGTCTTGATCATGTCCTTCTTGCGCTCGACGATGCGGAAGAAGCCGTCGCGATCCATGACGGCCAGGTCGCCCGTATACAGCCAGCCTCGCCGGAGGGCTATCCGGGTCTCGGCCGGGTTATTCCAGTAGCCGCGCATGACCTGGGGACCGCGGACGATGAGCTCGCCGATCCGCCCCGGGGCCAGCTCCCGGCGTCCGGTGGCCTGGTCCACGACTTTCGCGTCCGTGTCGGGGAACGGCACCCCGATGGTGCCGGTCCGGCACCCGCCGTAGATCGGGCAGCAGTGTGTGACCGGCGAGGCTTCGGTCAGCCCGTAGCCCTCGACGACGCGCCCCCCCGTGAGCCCCTCGAAGGTCTCCTGCACCTCGCGGTATAGCGGGCCCGCGCCGCTGATGCACGCGCGGATGGACGTGAGACAGGCCTTGCCGGCCCGGGTCGACCGGTTGATCGCGCTGTACATTAGTTCGACGCCGGGGAATATCGTGCAGTGGTACTTGCATATGGCGTCCAGGACCTGGTCCACATGAAACTTCGGCAGCAGGATCATGGTGCACGCGGAGGAGATCGCCAGGTTCATGCACACGGTCATGCCGTAGACGTGGAAGAAGGGCAGGACGCCGAGGAAGATGTCCCCGCCGGGGCCGGGCTTGAGATCGTGCATCCAGGCCCGGCACTGGAGCGCGTTCGCGGCGAGGTTCGCGTGGCTGAGCATCGCGCCCTTGAGGCTCCCGGTCGTCCCGCTCGTGTACTGGATGAGCGCGATGTCCGCGCTCCGGGGCGCGGCGGACAGGTTGCTCCCGTCCATGTCGCGAATTAGCTCCGTGAGCCGCACCCGGCCGGGCCCCCGGAGGCGGTCGCCGGGCTCGCCGTGCCACCGCTGCACCAACGGGATCAGCCACCGCATGGGAAGCGGGGCCCAGTCCCCCACGCGCGTGAGGATCACGGTCTTGACGACGCCCTCCGCGACCAGGGAGCCCCAGATCGGCTCGAACCGCGGCAACGCGACGAGCAGCCGCGCGTCCGCGTCCCGGAGCTGGGCCGCTACCTCGGGCGCCGCGAGCAGGGGGTTGAGCTGGACCACGATCCCGCGCGCCTTGAGAATGCCGTAGTAGGCCGCGATCATCTGGGGGCAGTTCGGGAGCATGAGCGCGACCCGGTCGCCCGGGCGGAACCCGAGAACGGGCAGCGCCCGCGCGAACCGGTTGGCGAGCGCGTTGAGGTCCCGGTACGAGAGCCGCGCACCGAAATACACGGTCGCGGTCTGGTCAGGGAAGTTCACGGCCGCGTGCTCGAGGAACCGCGTGAGCGGCTCGGCGGGGTATCGCAGCGATGCAGGCACGCCGGGATCGTACCGGGCCGCCCACCGGGTCTTCATGACGTCCCCGAGTCCGGCGCCGGCCCCCCCCCCCCGGGCGCCCGTGATTCACCTTCCCGAATGGGGCCACCCCGGTCGGGCGGGAAACCCGTGCCATAAACCATGGCCAGGTCGAGAAGCCCCGCGCTGGCGACAACGCCCTCGAGCAGGCACCGCCGGCTCTCGTCGAGGAGGGCCGCGAAGAGCCGCTGCTCGATCTCGGCGGAGGTGGTCCCGGGATCCGGCTTCCCCGTCCAGCCCGCGATCACGTCCCCGTTGACCGCCCACTTGCCGTCACGGCCCTTCGTGAACGCCCTGGCCAGATCCTCGCGCCCGATCCACGCCGGGGCGGGCAGGCGGTCCCCGTATGCGGCCTGGAGATGGCGGACGACCTCGCGCATGACGTCCACGCCGACCTCGGCCACGAGCCGGACCGGCCCCATCGGGAACCCGAAGGCCGTCGCGGCGCCGTCGACGCGGGAGGCGGGGACGCCCTCCCCGACCATTCGGGCGGCTTCGAGGGCGTAGGCGACGAGGACCCGGTTGACTAGGAACCCGGGGGTGTCCTTGACGACTACGGGCGTCTTGTCCATCGCGAGCGCGAGCCGCACGACGGCGGCCACGGCCTCCGGCGAGGACCGCGACCCCGGGATGACCTCGACGAGCGGCATGACCTCGGCCGGCATGAAGAAATGCATCCCCACGAGCCGTTCGGGGTGCGCCATGCCGGTTGCCAGGTCGTCGATGGACAGGCTTGACGTGTTGGTCGCGATCACTGCCGCAGCAGGCAGGATCGCCTCGAGCTCCACATATATCCTGCGCTTGAGCTCGAGGGATTCCTGCACCGCCTCGATCACGACGCCCGCGTTCCGGAACCCCCCGTAGTCCGTGCCGGGACTCAGGAGTTGGAACCGCTTGAGCCCTGAGACCCGCTCGATCTGCCGGCGCTTGATCCGCTTCGCTTCGTAGTCCCAGACCTTCCTGAGCACCGGCCCCAGCTTCTTCGCGGAGGTGCCCTTGAGCGGCACGCGCACGCCCGCATGGTCCGCGAGCGCGACCGCGATCCCCGATCCCATGAGCCCCGTACCCACCAGCCCGACGGTCTCGACCGCAGCCCCGGGAATCGTCCCCGCCTGCTTCGCCGCGTCCTTGCCGAGGAAGAAGAGCCGGATCAGGTTCTGCGCCACCCGCGTCGAGACCGTGTCGCCAAGCGCCCCGGCTTCCGCCGCGAGCCACCGGTCCCGGCTGCCGCCCCAGTGTCCTATAACGAGCCGGATGACTCGCAGAGGCGCCGGGTACCGGCCGTGGGTCTTCTTCATCACTTCGGCCCGGACGCGCATTGCCAGGAGATGCCGGAGGCCCGGCAGGTGCAGGAGCCGCATCCAGGCGGGGAGCGTCTTCCGCCGTGCGGCCAGCACCTCCCGGTGGAGCGCCGCATCCCCGAGCTTCGCGGCAAGTGCTTCGGCCACCTCGGGGAGCTGCTCCGGAAAGCAATAGTCGTCCGCCAGCCCCAGCTTGAGCGCTTGCCGGCCGCTCCAGCTCCGGGACGACAGGATTCCCTCCAGCCCGCGCATGAGCCCGATGAGCTGGGGCAGGCGGCGGGTACCGCCGAACCCGGGCACGATCCCGAACCGGAGTTCGGGCAACCCGAGCTTCGTGGAGGGGTCCGACGAGACGGCGCGGCCGTGGCACGCAAGCGCGAGCTCGAGTCCGCCGCCGAGACAGGCGCCATTGACCGCCGCGACCACGGGTTTCGGGAAGTCCTCGATCGTGTTCATGAGCGCTTGGCCCAAGCGCGCCGCCGCGAGCCCCCGTTCCCGGGCGTCAGGCGCCACTGCGATGGCCCCCAACTCGTTGAGGTCCGCGCCCGCGATGAACCCCGTGGACTTCCCCGACCGGATGACCACGGCACCGACCGCCGGATCGGTCGCGAGTGCGCCGAGAACGCCGGCGAGCTCCGCGAGCAGCTCGGCCCCCAGCGTGTTGACCTTCGCTCCGGGGTCGTCCAGGATCAGGTGCGCGACCCGGCCATTGAGCTCGATCCGCGTCCTGGTCATTGTGTCCAGGCCGTCCGCTCGAGGGCGAACGCCGCTCCCTGGCCGCCGCCCACGCAGAGGGTGGCCAGCCCGCTTTCCACGTTACGCTCCTTGAGCTCGTGCGCGAGCGTCAGGAGCAGTCGCGCGCCCGTGCTTCCCACCGGGTGGCCGAGCGCGATCGCGCCGCCGTTCACATTCAGCATCGCCGGGTTCACGGGCCCGGGGGCCTTCGGCAGCCCGAGCCGGTCGGAAGAGAGACGATCCGAGTCGAAGAAGCGCAGGCACGCGAGCACCTGGGCGGCGAAGGCCTCGTTGATCTCGACGACCCCGAAGTCCGACATTCGCCGCCCGGTCCGCGCCAGCAGCTTCGCCGTGCTCACGACCGGCCCCAGCCCCATCCGCCTGGGCTCCAGCCCCGCGTACGCGTCGCCCACGATCCGGGCCAGCGGCTTGATCCCCCACGCCGCGGCCCGGTCCCGGGTCGTGATGATGAGTGCGGCCGCACCGTCCGTGATCTGGCTCGAGTTCCCCGCTGTGACCGTCCCGTGGTGCCGGTCGAAGACGGGGTGGAGATCGCCGAGCGGCCGCGCCGTCGCCTCGTCGCGGATGCCGTTGTCCGCCTCGATCGCCTCGAACCCCGGGGGGGCGTAGAGGGGCGCAATCTCGCGGCCGAACCGGCCGCGGGATACCGCGGTGGCGGCCTTGCGGTGCGACGCGAGCGCGAAGTCGTCCTGCTGAATCCGCGTGATCCCGAGCTCCCGGGCCAGCAGCTCCGCCGTTTGGCCCATGATCATGCCGCAGGTCGGGTCCGTGAGCCCCTCGAGGATGCCGATCCTGGGGTTCAGCATGCCAAGCCGGAAGCTCGCGAAAACGGCGAGCCTCTGGGGTAGCGTCTTCGCCTTCGAGAGCCGGTTGAAGAACTCGGTGAACTCGGGGTTGTATATGAGCGGCGCGTTGGACAGCGACTCGGTTCCGCCCGCGACCACGACCTCGGCGCGCCCGGACTCGATCATCTGAATCGCATTGGAAACAGCCTGCATGGAGGAGGAACAGTTGCGCTGAACGGTGTAGGCGGGGATCGAGAGCGGGAGTCCGGCGTTGATCGCGGCGACCCGGGCGACGTTGGTGGCGTCGATGGGCTGGGCGACGCACCCCAGGATAACCTCGTCCACCTCGGCCGGAGGCACGGGGACCTTGCGGAACAACGAAACGAGGACCTGCCGGCCGAGCTCCTGCGCCGTCAGCCCCTTGGCCGCCGTCCCCGCCTTGACGAAGGGGGTCCGGACGCCGTCCAGGATGACGATTTCAGCCATGCCGTCCCCCTTTCCCCTTCCTGATAGAACAACTCCCAACGAGCCCTCTTAGTGCCGTTCCCGGAGGGGACGTGCTTTAGATTTTAAGATTCTCGGTCGAACGCCACCCCCTTTTCAGCCTCAATTCGCCGGCCCCGCTCAATTCCCTGCGATACCGCCCCGGAAGTGACCCCCAGGAGCCTCGCCACCGCCACCCCCTGCATCCCAAGGTCCTCGACCAGCCACTTGCACGCCAATGCCCTCCCCATCGCCACCGCCGGCTTCTTGCCGGGTCGCTGGATCGCTTCGACGGGCACGCCCGCCACCCTCGCCGCCGCTTGGAGGACCGCCTGGGGATTCACCCGCTTCCCCGCCCGCGTCCGCCGCCTTTCCGCCGCCTCCACTTTCGCCACGACCTTCGCGATGAAGTCGCCGCCTCCCAGGATCCGCGGATCGTGCGCCTCCCGATCGCCCGATGCCGCGTGCCCCCCATCCGCCATCACCCCTCTCAGGTGCGCGTCGCCGAAGGTAAGCTCCGGATGCCGGCCCTTCCCGATGCCTTCCGCCAGAAACGCTTCATACTGACTGCGCGCCCGATTCCGGTCCTTCGAGAATTCCGCGAGTACCTCGTCCGTATCCTGCCACGCGACCGGCAGACGCCCCATCAGCGCCTTGTGCCCCGTCCACGGATACCGCGCGAGCCCCTCGAGCGACGACACCAGCCCGGCCCGCAGGGGGTTCAAGTGAATGTACCGGACCAGCTCCAGGAGATAGCTCTCCCGATCGCATAGCATCGACTTGTACCGGTTCTGGAAGATGTGCCCGGCGCGGCGATACTTGCGGTTGAACCGCGCCGCGTACCGAAACAGGAGCCGGTGCATTAGCTGCGCCAGCGGGATGGTCCCGGTCTGGATAAGTAGATGTACGTGGTTGGTCATGAGCGACCAGGCCAGGCACCGCGCCCCCGTACGCTTCAGCTCCCGCTCGAGCAGGGCAAGGAAGAAGATGTGGTCGGAACGATCCTCGAAGAGGGGCGCCCGAGCGATCCCCCGCACCATCACATGGTGCAGAGCTCCCGGGTAATCGAGACGCGGCTGCCGGGGCATCTCACCCGCCATTCTCCCCGATCCGCTCCCGCCGGGCAACTCTCTTGCTTGAGCGCGTCCCCATCTTCTGTGCAGTGGTCAGTAGTGTCCCAACGTTAAGTGAACAACGACAACTGATTTGGGGCCTCGGCC